>Ga0209709_10004585_pt1 | contig 11089 bp, 6 predicted proteins | sample ArcticOcean_MG_C_2_FD_187435 | JGI IMG/M metagenome (GOLD analysis project Ga0209709, IMG submission 187435) | Marine microbial communities from western Arctic Ocean - ArcticOcean_MG_CB4_136 (SPAdes) (version 2) | ecosystem: Environmental > Aquatic > Marine > Oceanic | place: Arctic Ocean... | reverse complement strand
TTATGGTCTGCATCCCAAACCAAACCAGTGTGTGAACCATACATATCCAGCCCATCTATGACCCCTTCTGCGCCTGAAATATCGATTGCTGGACCGCTGTAGTTAATCCAGGATTCCACATTCTGTAAATGGAATAGTCCACCTTGAACACCAATATCCAATCCACTATTATCTATCGATATCGCAGGACCATTCACTGGGTCGTGGATTTGTAAATCATGGAGATACAAGTCCACGGAATCGGTAATCGATACTCCCCTTGTGTCATTTACTGACGAGCAAGATGTACACCGTACATCTCCTGAACCGGATTCGATATCATTAGCTCGATTGAATTCTAGACCCGCATCTCCATTATTCGAACTTGAAAGGTTCGATAGGAATACAAATCTAGCATCATCAATATGAACACCTGAATCCCCATTATTGTTCAATTGAAGGCCATCCACAATTGTTGCTGCACTTTCTAAGTAGAATCCTTCCTGGCCGTTATGATGAAGGTTCCAATCATTCCCTTGAATCGCACCTCCATTCAGTGCAAATACTCCAGGTCCTGTCGCATTGGACACCTCTAAGCCATTAAATTCAGCAGCGAAATAGGAGGACCTTACCGAGATCCCAGCTCCATTTGCACCACTACCTGCGCCTCCGGTATTGTTGATTGAAGTATTAGTAAAAACGGTTGTTGAATCAACGAAATATAATCTAACTCCAACTGCATCATTATCGTCTAAGACGGCGTCCTCAATCCATGCCCCTGTTGCATTGATATCGATTGTAGCAGTTGCTAAACCCGCGGTTTTCGCATTGGGCCCTCCAGTACCACTAATCTCTAAACCTTCGATAATAGCACTTTGATAATTTGTGTAATTTGTATGGTCTTCCTTGTCAATAACTAGCGCTTTATACATCGAATTGGTAATCTCAAGGTCTCTGATTACTGCCCTGGTATTAATTCCATCATCAATATGGCGAATAATTACTCCATGGTCCGATTTGTCAACGCTAACACCTTCAAACAAAGGAACACTATCTTCAATCCAAACCCCCGATGATTCGGCAAGGGTTGCACCTGTCACATTTGTGATTGAAATATTTCGGAATAGCCCTCCTGAATTGCCCCACAGGTTTACTCCCCTTGTAACGGCATCATTGATCGATAAACCATCGACGTTAGGAGCGGAACCTGCACCGACAGAAAAGCCAATTCCATATCTCCAATATGATGGGATACTCCAATCTTGACCTGCTTCATCTATCACCATGTCGCGAATTGTAGGTGTAGCCGAATCGAACATATCGATTGCTACATCATCTGCATTCCAAATTGTGACATTAGCAAGGTAAGGATTTGAGGCATAGATTGTAATTCCATATGTTGCATGAATGATTGAAGCATTATCAATACGGCTACCACGACTATTGGATGATGAATTAAATTGGATACCCATGTGGTCGCCTCCACCCGCAGAATCAAAGAATACCGGGCAGGTTTCTGTACCTTCAACAGTAATTCTTCCTTCAACATAAATTCTAACTCCACTCGCCATCGTAATGTTGGTACATGCAGAAATTACTAACTCATCAGTGACATTAATCGTGTGATGATTGTTCAATACTACGTTTCCCGACCAAGTGTTTTGAGCACGCCCGCTAGTTTGGCTTGCGTCTGCACTGATGATTAGCATTGGAGAAAATGATGAGAGTAATAGAACTGTAAGTACTGTAAAAACCTGGGTAGGACTTACACTCTCCATAAGTTCTAACCAAAACACATACCATTAGGTTATTCCCCTCTTAAGTTCATCAATCAAAGAACGATATCGGTATTGTCAATAGGGGATGTCATGTGGCTTGAACGATGCCTGAAGCATTTGTCTTATTCAAAACCGAACCAACCAAAGAGCGGGAGGTATATCTGCAACTTTCAGAAAATGAAAGTGTTGCTGAAGTACACGTGCTCTATGGGGAATACGACCTCCTTGTTCGAGTTTCATTGGAAGATGAAAAGACACTGACTGGAATTTTGATGAAAGAATTCCGTCAGATCACTGGAGTTCGAGAAACTCAGACTATGATTGCAGTTGATTATTGAGGTGAAAAAATGGCTACTGGATTTGTATTGATTACCACCACCCCTGGAAAAGAACATGATGTTCGAAATAGTTTGGACAAAATAGGACATGTCTCCAACCGTTGGATGCTCTTTGGCGAATATGATTTAATTGCTAAAGTACAAGCCGATGATGAATTTACACTGACTCGAGTTATCGTTGAAGAGATTAGACCAATTTCGGGAATCGTCGAGACCAAAACTCTGTTAGGCGCTGAAATTTAATCATAGCAACCTATGCATCATTTCTGCAGCTTTATTTGCTGCAATTGGACAGAGAGATTGTTTCCAAAGAGAAATTGATTCAGCCATCGAAGAGAATGCATTGTGAGTCTTGAATTTCGCTCTCAAGAACCAAATTGTAGCAGCGACTCTACGGGCTGAAGATAGATTGTTTTGTGCATCATCACCTGGCATCTCAACTCGCTTCAGAAGCGGTACTGCTCTCGCATGATCACACCTTTGTATCAAGGCTAGTTGCAGCATTGAAGCCTTTAGACCTGTCTTTGAAAAAACGTTTTCGATCAACTTTTCAAACGAAGGTGAATTAGGAGATGTCTCGCTTATTTCTGCCCTCATTTCCATGGCTTTCAATTGAGGATCTTCACTGTGTGAAATCGCTTCAAGATTTTCTCTAATCTTAGCGGCTTCATCCCATTTATTTTGTGAAATAAACCATGCATGGCGTATATGTGCCGTAGCTACAAGCATTATTTTCTTCATCTCACTATCTGCCTTAGAAAAATCAATGCCCTCCAATAGTTCTAGGATATCACTATCGGGAATTCCCCCCGGTAAACGATCATCCATTCGTCTTGCGGCTTCAGATAAAATAAGTCTTGAATCCATATTTGATGGATCGAATTCTTCGGTTTTACCTTCTAATAATGAAAGAGAATATTTCAAATCTGGTGCATCACAATGTAAAAGATGCTCAGATGCTATTTCAGATTCTCCACGCTCGATGGCTACCAATGCCGCGATTCTATGCAACGACTTTGTTGGATGACGATAAATCGCATCCCCGATCAAAGTTGCCAATCCAGCACTTGAACGAATCATTAGAGCCTCAGCATTTGATAATAGATGGGATTCGATATCCTCACCGGATTTCAAAATGTGGTGCATCTCGACCAAACGGGCAAGGTCTCCATCTTTTTGCGACCAATATTTCGCAGCCACCGCATGGTCCTCTTCAGATAGCATTGTTGAACGTACATTACGAACTAGATGGTGTAATTCAACACTATTACCGAACCAACGGAGTAAAGCATGGTCATCCAAATCAAAGAGATATTGCTCATATTGGAGGTGGTCTGTAGGAACTGGCACTGGCAGTAAAGATAGTTCATCCAAGGCCTTGATTTCGTCACCTAGATCTGCTAGAACAACTTCTCTGACCCATTCTTGTAAATCATAACCGGCCTCTGGCAATTCCGAATTTTCATCGTGTAACTGTAGAGCTAATGGGTGGCCTCCAAGGCGTTCTGCTATCAATTTCTTATTTTCTAAATGACTAGGCAATAGAACAACTGCTGCCTCGATTTCTAGAGGTGGAATTTCTATGATTTCAAACCCTTCACTGATTGGCAATGGCGCCCTGCTAGCCATAATCAAGTTTCCAGATTTTTGGGCAAACATCTCTAGTCTTCCAACATGCCTGAGACTTACTTCTTGTAATTCATCTAGAATCAAAACTTCATTTTTCGTAGAATTGAGTACTGCGGATTCGCTAGTATATTCTAATTCCCATTCCTCAAAAATTTCTGTGAGGTCTTTGAATGACTCCATGGTTGCAAATCTGACTGTCTTACCCTCTAAGACTAATTCATCTGCTATCGATCTGAGAAGTGATGTTTTACCAATACCAGGTAGTCCTGTAAGTATCAGTTTAGCCTCTCCTTTCAATTGCTGAATAAGTGAGTCCCTTCCATGCAATATGGTCTTGCCAGGGGGCTGGCCAAGCAATTCCCCAATCTTCTTTTTATTGGGAATTGTAATTCCTTCGCATTCACTGCGCCCTAATTCTGTGAGGTGGTATACATTCCTTTTTCGACTTCCACCACCGATAACGTGAGCTTTGCGTTCGATGACCAATTTCTTGCTGTTCAAGTCACTTAATGGAGAATGTAATGCGGAACGTACCACGCCTAGATATTCAGATAATCCAGGCAAACAGATGTCACGGGGAACATCCCATGCTGACTCTAGACTAGGTGGAAATTCGGCAAGCCGAACTAGAATCCTTGCCTCTGGACCGGTCACCATGTTAGTTTCCTGTCATTCATCAACCATGTTTCTTGCCCTTTCGTGTTTGGCGATGTATTCTTCATGCAGCAGCACTACAATGGATACATGCCGGTAGACCCAGTGAAGGTTGACCTCCCGGCGAAACCGGGAGTTTATCTCTTCCGTACTGCGAATGGACGAGTACTTTATGTCGGTAAAGCAACCGTTTTATCTCAACGTATTCGATCTTACTTTGCAACAAATCCGGACCGTTTGATGATTCCTGAACTCGTCAATAGGGCGGATGATATCGAATGTATAGTCACCAATTCACCTAAAGAAGCGCTGATCTTAGAAAGACAGTTGATCAAGGAACATAGACCAAGATATAACTCGATGCTTAAGGATGATAAATCGTATCCATATCTAGCATTGACAAAGGAAGAGTTTCCACGTATCCAATACACACGCCACCCAGATGAAAACTCATGGAGATGGGGGCCATTTCCTAATGCGGGTGCAGCCAAACAAGTTGTTCAATTATTGCGTCGCCATTTTGGAATTCGGGATTGTAAAGAGTTGTTGCCACAAGGTTGCCTTGCAATGCATATTGGATTGTGTTCAGGTCCGTGTATTGAAGCAGGAGATTATGCTCAAAGAGTCCTCAATGTGAGGAGAACTTTGGATGGAGATGCAAGCGGTTTGATCGAAGAATTGGCTACTGAAATGGATTCGCATTCTGCCAATCAAGAATACGAGCGAGCCGCTTCGGTTAGAGATATGATAAAGTCCGTTCGCAGTGTTACAAGTCAACAAGTTATCTCTTCTACCGTTTACCGAGATTGCGATGCAATAGGCATAGGTGTCAAAGGGGACCTTGCGGCTATTGTTGTAATCCATGCAGATGATGGAGTTATCAAAGGACAGGAATCTTGGCCTCTTATTCATCGTGGAGACGAGGGCGATTCTATTTCGAGTTTCATTGTAGAACACTATTCCACAAGAAGGCCTCCTCGATTATTATTGACTCCGATTCCACTTACCGAAACTACAATTCAATGGTTATCAGAACGTAGAGGCTCAAATGTTGAGAGTCGAAATCCTTCACGTGGAGACCTTGTGACATTGACAAATCTCGCACGACAAAATGCAGAAATGCAGGTAGAAAGATTAGCCAATAAAGCAACTGGTTCACTCGAACAACGGGCTGCTGATGAGGGAGCTGCTCTACTTTCAATGGAATCGCTAGACCACATTGTTTGCTTTGACATGGCACAATTACTTGGGGACTCAAGAGTCGGTGCGAGTATTTGTCTACGCAATGGCAGGCCTGCAAAGAAAGAATATAGAAATTATACTGTCAAAGGTGACGCTTTAGATGATTTACGGATGATGCGTGAAGTGGTTGAAAGGTGGATTAAACGGGTAGATGATTGGCCCGATTTATTATTGATTGATGGTGGTGAAACACATCTCTCATTTATTGCAAGTTTGTTAGAAGAACATGGTGTAAGAGACCGTATGCAATTGGCAAGCCTATCGAAGAGAGAAGAGACCATCCACCGAGAAGGTCATGAAAACTTAGTCCTTGATAGAAGGGGCCGGGTGTTGGTTCATGCTAGAGATGAATCCCATCGTTTTGTCAATAAATTTCATCGTAAAACACGAGCAAGAAGTCGGCTAAGTGACCCCTTAGAATCTGTAAGTGGATTGGGTGCTAAGAAACTACAATCATTACTTCGACATTTTGGTGGCAGGCAAAGCATAGGCCATGCCTCTGTTAATGATCTGAAAACAGTACCTGGGATTGGCCCTTCACTGGCGAAGAGAATTTATGATTCACTTCACTAATCCCAGTCATCATCACCGTACAAATCGAAATCACTAGTACTTGGTGAAGACGGGTCGACCCCCGAACTTAATGCTGCAAAATCACTATTCGATAATCCACCTTTACCACTTGAAATTATCTTTGTGCTTTCAGATGCTTCGTTCTTTCGGCGCTTCTTCTTCCGGCGCGCCCTTACGCGCCATACAACTAGCGAGAGTAAGATAGCAGGGTATATCCAAATTTGCGAGAGCAAGTACCACCACGATACATGAATACTAAATGTGAATTCGTCACCAGCTGTGAATGACTCTAGTGAAATCGTAATTTTCTGCCTACCATCTTCTGTTTCAACTTTCTCCCATCCGTTTGCTGTTTGGAAATCTTCCAAAGTAATTCCTTCGGGCAGAAGGAATGTTATTTCACCTTTTAACTCGGATTCAGGTAAGCTATCATCGATGCTATTTAGGTCTAGGTCTTGAGACTCGGCTACAAAATTAAATGATTCACCGTTATTTTCTAATGTTAGACCTGAGCCACCCATTTGCACAAATTGTGTCCCAATAATTCTTAGTGCATTACTGAAGGAATTAGCTGCATTCATTATTGGTGAATGCAAAGCAGTAGTTAGGCCCAATGTGGGAGTGCCATCTGTAATGCCACCCCAACCATTGGTTACACCAGCCTCCATTGTAAATTCAGGAATACGTAACTTGAGACGAATCGGGGTTTCATCACCAAATGATGTTCCAATACCACCGAGGTTCTCTAATGATGTAATTATTTGAATACCCGTTAAATCTAATTCTGTTGATTCTTCCTCTGAACTAAGTTCCTCCGCACTTTCATGGATATTGGTTGTGAGTTCCTTCCCTAAATCCTTGACAAATTTTTGTAGACCTGAAGTGGTTAAATCGAAAGTAGTTTCTTCGCCCCCTGCCATATCGATATCTTTTGATATCGGCTCTGCAAGACGGTCTGTAATATCAAAACCAAGCCTAATCAAATCGGATGGAATTACTTCTAGAGTAACTGTGGTATCGCCTGAATTCATCAAATCTAATAATTCATCTGGAATTTTGATTCGATAAACATCAATAGTTACAGTCAATGAAGCTGTTAATTCAATACTAGGACCCCATTCATTAAAATCCAAATTACTGATTTCCGCATCAACATCTAGATTGATACAAGTCCAATCTACTTCATCGGCAGAACATATCTCTTCATCATTAGAATCTAGGATTGCATGTCGAGGGGAATAGGCACTAGGCCCTGCCATTGAAATTGATAAATCGTTGTCTCCATTTGTTCTCTGAATCAAAGTGATCGATGAATCACCAGTCGCTGCTTGCATCCACACCGGTAAAATTAATTCAAGAGTTAATTCTGTAGGTGGTAAATTGTCTGGAATCATATTTTGAAGTAAATCCTCACCAAATTCAGTTTCTATTGTAAGACCTGCATCGAGTAATTTTCGCATGTCTGATTCCTCAATAACATCTAGAATTCCTGTTGAATCATCAACTTCTTGTTTTACTAAATCTAATAGACGTAGTTCGAATGAATCTGAAGTGGCCCTCAAGTAAATGGGATGGCTGCCATCCATTGCGTTTGGTCCTTCGATACAATAGTTGACCTCCGTTCCAGGTGGTAAGGATTCAGGACAGTTGTTGTGAGTATAATTCAGTCCACCGCTAGGTTCTGGAATCCCGAGTACAATTGATTGCGAGACCCATGTAGGACTGCTAATTTCAATATTACCAACTCCCGGGACCGCATCTTCAATCGAATCTCCTACATCCCCCATTGGGAAGTTATTGGTGAAATCTTCCAATTCTATCAAATCGTTCTGGTAAGCTAATCTAATACCATCTGATGTAACCCATGGAATCTTAGCATTTTGAGTGACGTCTACCAATGAGACTCCCCAATCATCCATTGTAGATTGGTCGAGATGATTGATTCCTGCCACTATGTCTATCCAAGCTGAACTTTCATCGGAAAGGTCGAGGGTTACATCCAAAGTAATTCCAGTATCTTGTGGCGATAATTCGACGCTATTGGTTTGAGTAGAATTACGGTGCCCGATTTCAACAGTGACACTCTGATTAATTCTAGAACCTCCAATTGGTGCATCTAGATGGTCAATGGACCACTGTGCTGCCATATAGGATGGTGGGCCGGATTTTACAATTCGAACACCTAAAGCATCTACGCTCTTTACAGTAGCAAAATCTGGTGGATTAATTACGAATACTGAGGAATGGCCAGGGTCACTAAACAAGTCAAACTCTGAAGTGATATCCGAACCCATAACAAGCATACCACGATAAACTCGGTCCAATGTCAATGGATCCACCGTACCTAGATTGAAAGTTGAAGTCGATAATGACACAACAGCCGAAACCGAAAAACAGATTGGTGGGTCGAAAACATTGTTGGGAACACCTGATTCTTCAGCAGCATCTGTATCGGGGTCAGTACTACAAGTCGTTATAATTCCTGAATTCGAGATTGAATCTACATAATTTGTATCGATTGAATCTACTGTTCCAAACCCATTTGAAAGTAAGTCTTCAATCGTACTACTGACCTCCAGAGCTAATTTATCTCTTACCGTTACCGATCCCGCAACTGTAACGTCAAAATACTCACGAAGCAAGTCGGCAGGTGCCCCATCTTGTGGATTCATTCCTTCAGCAGTAAGAGCAGCTGCAATATCTGGCAAACCAATATCTGCAGTATTGAATTCATGTAAAGCCCAAGACATTTCCATGTTGATTGTAGATGTATCGACTAAATCAAATTCATAGATTCCAACAATCCAATCTGGTTGGTTAGCAGTACCGTCGTCTGCTTTATCATACGTGTCGCAGATTCCACCATTGACTGTACAACCCACCATTCCTACAGCACTAGCAAGAGGGGCGAAAATAGAAATTGAAAATACCAAAATTAGGAATAATGCAAGTCTAGACTTCATGGTACCGACTAATCGTGGGCTGGGACATTTAACATGGTTTGCCCCTCTACAGTCAATTATGGCCTTGTCACACGCATATTTGTGCACGCGATACTCGGCTAGCTCTGAATATGAGCGCTTGAAAGGAGAAGGTTTACTAAATCCTGATTGTAAACCGATGCCACATGGTGAAATGATCGCAATACCTGTCATCGAAGGTGAGATTGAACTTGATTTTGAAATAGTTGAGAAGACAAATCCACATGATAAATTGAAACTTATCCTCGATAACCCTCCTAAAAAATGGGAAAAATTAGGTGATCTAGTTATTTTCCAAGAAGGAACGGAAACTTCAGGTTGGCCTTTAGAAGAGGTCGCTAAGGCCCTAAGTGCTAATCGTATTGCTATTCAGGCTGAAATTGATCCTGGATTAAAAAGGCAATCTCAAATGAAATTAATCCACGGAAAAGATGGTTGGGTGGTTCATAGAGAGAATTTTGTTGAGTATGAATTTGATGCTACTGCGGTTATGTTCTCATCGGGGAATGTCACCGAACGTAGGCGGATGGGGGCAATTCAGACACAAGGCGAAATAATCATAGATGCGTTTTGTGGAATCGGCTACTATACACTTCAGTTACTCGCTATAGGAGGTGCAAAACATGTACATGCTTGTGAAATTAATCCCGATAGTATCTCAGCTTTAGAAAAAGGATTGGCCAGAAATGATGTTTCAGAAAAATGTACAATTCACCATGGTGATAATCGCAACACTATGGATAATCTAAGAGGAATTGCTGATCGAGTAATTCTTGGATTAATTCCCTCATCCATGAACGCATGGGGACTTGCAATCAATTGCTTGAAGCCGACAGGCGGGGTAATTCATGTGCACATGAATGTGCATGAAGATGAAATTGAAGAATGGGTTGGTAAAACGACTGAATGGTTTGCAACTGTAAGTGGTAAAAAAGCCACTGCACTTCATTTAGAGAAAGTGAAATGGTATTGCCCCCACATTAGACACGTGGTTCTCGACCTTCGGATTGATTGAATTACGATGGGTCTTGTTCATCAGTATCCAGCAATATTGCATCTGGCTCCTCTTGACGGGCTCTTGTTAAAGTGGCAATTATCACTACTGCAAATACAATCGCTCCAAGAATAATAGTTACTTGTCCTGCAGTGGTCGAGAAAAAGGATTCTGCATCAACTTTCTTGTCAGTCTCATCAGATGGAATTACACCTACCATGTCAATGTTTGAGATGTGAACTTCCCAAATTGGTCTACCTGCAGATGATGCGGGGTTGACAATAATCTCTTCACCGGTTGGGTCGTCAGATGTTGGCACCAATGCTATTGCTCGAACATGGCTCATTCCATGCCGAACTATTCCAAATGTGACGTATCCTTCATCATCACGGTTTTCAGGGTCTAAATTGTGAGCTTCTGTTTCAGCGATATACCACTGGGTATCTGCGCTATCCGGGTCTTGGCTACGGGCCATTCCAATTGCACCATCGACATGCGATAGATTGTCGTGATGCTCCATCACGAGCGTGTGTCCGTCCCCTCCACCGCCGCACTCGACGTTTGTAGCAGGGTAAACAACGACTGTAGTGCAAGTGGGGTCGCCTGCTTGAGTTACGAAATCATCTATGACTCGATGGAAGAAAATACCGTCATAAATGCCATCTTCTACATGCATAATCATGTTTGTAGTAGTATTTGGGGCCCACTCTTCGAATAATTCGATGATGATTTCTCCCTGAACTGAAGATGCGAGGTGTCCTGGTTTGTATTCAACTTCAATCACCAGTACCGCATCTCCAGGCCGAGGATCATCCATCGGGGAACCTTCCAATTCAGGACCATCATCCCAATTGGACATGTCGACTTCGACTGCCCTCCAGTCCTCATCTCCCGTCTCATAATCGACACCAGCAACTGGAG
>Ga0209709_10004583_pt1 | contig 11092 bp, 8 predicted proteins | sample ArcticOcean_MG_C_2_FD_187435 | JGI IMG/M metagenome (GOLD analysis project Ga0209709, IMG submission 187435) | Marine microbial communities from western Arctic Ocean - ArcticOcean_MG_CB4_136 (SPAdes) (version 2) | ecosystem: Environmental > Aquatic > Marine > Oceanic | place: Arctic Ocean... | reverse complement strand
CAGTCATAGCAATCGGGCCACCGTCCACCCCTAAATAACCGCTTCGTCGGAGGGATTTACGCATTCAGGGCGCAGTATAGCGAAGAATGGTTTCAAGCGAGTAGGCATAACCTTGATGGCAGTGCCTTTACACGCCTACATTAGGAGAGATGATTATGCCTGCGAAATCTACCAAAGCCTTGGTTGTCGCTGAAGAAAGCGACGATGGTTTTTGGCGTGATGAGGCTGGAAAAGCGCTCCATGTTTCCGCTAGTGATTTGGAAAGACATTCCTATTGCCCACTATCTTGGTCACTAGCCCGTGAAGGAAATACTGGACGCGGGGAGGCTATTGCTATTGGAAGGGAGAAGCATGCTGAGATCCATCACAAAATCAGTGACTACCAGCAAAAACAAAATGAATTACGAAGGGCTCTAGTAATCTGGTCTTGGTGGTTCGCAATAATTATTATTTTCATTTCTGATGCACTTATATTCTCAAATATCACAGACTCAAGATCTCCGATTGACATTTCAAAATACCTCACTATACTCGCATTGATTTGGTTGGGGTTAGGACTAATTGCGGTTTACCTTCCTTGGAGGGAATGGTTAAATTTACCAATAAATAGTTCAGAAGAATTTGATGAAATTAAGAATCTAGATGATGATATTCCACAAACATTCCAACCCTACGGGTTCATCGGTGGCTGGGGCCAAGGTGGGAAGGTAGAAGCTGGCTTATTGATGGGGGCTACTATCTTTGGATTGCATGCAATCGGCCTAACTTGGGCTGCAGATAAACAACAAGCAGGATTTATTATGATTGCAATGGCTATGTTTTGGACTCTTCTTGCATCTTGGCAACTACAGAAGGCTTTACTTGCAGATAATGCACTGGAGGTTGCCAGAATTGAGGCTGGAATTAAAGATAATGTGGAGGTCAAATACTCTGATGATGATTCTACTGCGGGCCTTCTAATCGATGAATTTAGTGGGTTGCGTGGAAGGCCTGATCAAATTGTAATTGTTGATGGTGAATTCATCCCTGTGGAACAAAAGACTGGTAAAATACCTAAAATGCCACATAAATCTCACAAGATGCAATTGCTAGCCTACTTGCATTTAGTCGAATCTACCACAGGTAGAACTCCACCCTATGGCGTTCTAAGATATGGTTCAGAAAACCTTCATTCAATCGAATGGGATTCTGAAAATAAGCATCTCTTGTTTTCAGCAGTTAAGGAAGTTCAAAGGTTGATGACTGAAGGCGGCGCTGAAAGAAATCACAATCGTAAAGGTAAGTGTGAAAACTGCTCGAGACGATATGCCTGTGATTCTAGTTTGGTTTAATCAGTCTTCGGAACATCCGAGTTCTGGCGGATACACCCAGCAATTTCTTTCGATTTTAATTAGAACTTGGAATGAGTCCTTGTACAAGTTTCCAACCTCTTCGCCATATCCTTTAGCGTCTACATCCAGAGTCCAAGTTCCTTCAGCAAAAGGTATTCCGAATGTAGCTACTGCTGGACGTTTAGTTTCAGTTAGCCTTTCAGACCAAACTGTATCACCATTTGCATCCCTCAAAGTTGCTTCAACATATCTTACTTCGGTAGTTAACTGTGATGGTAATGATATGAAATCGGCTGCCACAGCGAATGTGATATATGCGCTGATCTCTGTAACATCAGAATCTACATTGAAATCGAACGATTCGGTATAACTCACAGAGGATGGAACAGGTAATGGAGTGAATTGGGTAACGAAAACATGGTCGACATTTATCTTGTCAATAATTTCCTCTACCGTAGCAGGGCCGCGCATATCTTCCATAAACTCACGAGCAGGAACAAGCCCAATACATCCCATACTGGAACCCATCAAAATAGATAGCATGATGAAAGCAGACATTGCTTGACTAGGCCTCATCATCCCCCCCCACTATGCTCCAATCTATCAATCAGACCCCTCGATGGATTGAAGGGCACCGGGTGTTTAGACGCACCTGCCTGAATGAAGTCAAGAGGGTCAGCCGAGCTTCCGCAATGACGAACCCTGTGAGTACTGACAGGCATCATTACTCGAATTTAGCACCACATGTGGAGCATTCATTCGCTTCAGCAGGGAGGTCTGCTCCACAAGCGCCACATTCTGCAGTCTTGACTTGCTTTGATTTGCGCCTAACACCACGACGGCGTTTGGATTCAGCTACTGCTGCTGCGACTGGATTTACTTCGTCAACTTCATCATCATCATCATCATCATCATCTAATGAGAAATCCATCGCATCTTCAGGTAACATATTTCCAGCCAATGATCTGTCTATGACACCCATTCCGATGTTGACCTCATCACCTGGCATTACGCCATCTTCACCAGTTATCTCAAACAATCTGCCACGTATATCTGCATCACTAGCACTCAGTTCATCGCCATCATCTAAGTGAGCCTTGATATCCCTACCGTCTAGGAGTGCATCAATATCGTGACCTTCAAAGGTCTCATCAATACTTTTTAGAGTGGTGGTAACTGTTGCCATCGCTTCATCATCTTCTAGATTTGATTTTTCTTCAATTGCTACTCTGCGGTCATACGCTGCTTCAACATCAGCCTCAGCCTTTGCAATACTTTCATCCCAATGTCCTTCGAGATCATCTGCATCATAACCAAATTCTTTGATGGCTTCATCGAACCCTTCATAACCGGCTGCATGAATTGTTTCGGGATCTATTTCTTCTTCATCTGGCAGAGCAATTGTTTTCTTTTCTACAGTTTTTCTTTCACGCTTCTCAAAGTACTTTGAAACATCTTGTGCATCTCCACAGTATGGACAATTGGACAACAAGTCCGGTATAGACTCTCTACAACTCTCACAATCGTGGAATTGCTTTCTTGCTTTCTTTAGATTGAAAGAGCATGAAGGACAACGATCTACTTCATCATCAAGTTCGCCGTCGCATGCAGGACAATAATCGAAAATATCTCTCTCAACTTCGTCTTCTGGTTCACGGGTTAGAATTACTGCTGCGATCAAGACTGCGATCAGTACTACACAAATCAATGCAATCATTCCAGCGGTTTGGAATGTCAGACCTCCCGCTTCATCTGCTACATTACTACTGTCTTCTTTTGAATTCCAACTCCAGGATTGGGTTGTACTAACCGAACCCTCGCTTGGAACTAGATTGATATTAGTAAAGGGCGCTTTGGCTGTAAAGGTACAATCGATTGTGAAGATTTGGCCACCTTCCACTACTTCTATCAGGATTAAACTGAATACTTGTCCGATCTCGTCTTCACAGGAATAATTTACAGAACCTGTTTCTTGAGAAGTTAATTTGATTGAAACCGTATATTCCTCTCCGGACATCAATGGGAGGTTTGCAGCCTCGGCTTTTGAATCGACTAACGACATTGAATCCTTAGACCATGTTAATTTCAATTGAGCGGTAACATTCACTGTTCCATTAGCAACTGAATTAGATGGATTGTCATCATAAGAACTTTCCAAAGGAACCCATACTGCTTCAAATTCAGCAATGTGAGCACCACTTTCAGTAGCTAATGTCTGCTGCCAAGAATAGGTATCACCTGCTTGAATTGTTATTATCTGTTGAGATAACAGTTCAACTTGCAAACCTTCCCAAGTATAGATTAGGCGCCCCTTTACTGGTATTTGACCAGAATTTGCGATGGTAACTGTCCAATCAATATTATTTCCACTGGTTACAGTGCCCTCTGAAGGAGCTGCCATTGGATCTACTGAAACATCAGGAACTGCGAACTTGTCGAAGTAGCCAGTAACTCTGTCGTTATCTGTAGACTCTTGAATGAAGTTTGCAGATTCGTAGGGGTCAATAACAACAGTAACTTGATGGTTTCCAGACGCTAGTGTTGACACATAGTCATAGATCAAAAAATAGGACCATGATTGCTGTGCAGTGTCGCCACCGCTAATATTTACATTGAAGAGAGGTAGAAGTAAATTTTGACCGTTCATATCTTTTATTTCTAGTACCATAGGAATTTCGGTTATTCCCGCTCCACCGGTTCTCTCCAATATACCAGAGATTTCCCATGGGCCCTGCAAATTACCAGATTCTGCTTCGATAGAGATATCACCTAAGTGAGTGATGTCTATTCTTGAAGCCACTGAGATAGAGTGTACGAAGAGATTGTCTTCTTCTGCCTCAATTACAGCATCGTCTAAATCCACTGTTACATGAAGATCATGAGTTCCTGATGAAGGGGCTGTCATCGAATGATTGACCCATTCACTCTCACCTGCCATAATTGCTGCGACATTTACAATCTCGCTTTGTGTATCCAGATTTAATTGTAAGCGGCTAGGTTCAGCATCTATGGAACCTGTATTGCTAACTTGGGTGGAAACCAAGATAGAATCACCTGAATTAAGAGATTGTGGACTAGTTGTAATTGTTGTTACCTCTAAATCAGCCAAGCCGATAACTATGACTTCTGAGTAAAACATTTGTTCATCAGAACCTGTAGAATCGAAAGTAATCCAAACCTTATGATCCCCAACTGTAAGACCGGGCTTCACGACTTCGACATCGATTGTGGATTTTGCAGGAATATCAACAGTATCTGCAATAATCAACTTATTCGTTGCAACACCGTTCCAATAAAACTTGTACAGTACATCATCTGCTGCAAATAAATTGTCATTATACATAGTTAGTCGAATTGTAACTGAGCCACCTTCTACAGGATTGGATGGGGAGATAGAAACTGTGGAAGGTGAAGCCTGTACTCCTCCACTATCCGCTGCATTTACTGACAATGGCATAACAGCAAGAACCATCATTGCGAGGATTAGAGTGGTAATTACTGGCCTTGCCATGTACACAAGAGGCAGGGGGTAGCACTTGAAACAACCGACTCTGGGAACTTTCCCCGCTGTATATTGACAATAGCCAACACACCCCGTAGGGGGGTGTTGTAATGCGAGCATTCAAGGGCGAGGGGTGGTGTCACTGGTTTGATGAGGCGATTCATCTCTGCAATTCTGGTCGTAGTCATAATGACTATTGGACAGAGTGGAGACATTCTTCTTCTCGATTCTAAACAAGTGAGGTCTGTTAATAGTGAACTCGCCCTTATATTTTCGAATGGTCCATCGCAAGATCAGAATGTCAAAGGATTGTTCACCTTGAGTATGGCTTCAACCGGTGATGGGACTTTATCCAATATCGAAATTGAGATTTCATCGGATGGGACTGTTTGGTCTAGTGTAACCAATCTTACTACTACCCCTTGGCTAACTCACGTAGATACTACCAATTATGCAAATGGTAGTTGGACATTTAGAGCACGAGCCTGGGATTCATCGGTTGAAAACCATACAATTTGGTTTGCCGGTGATGAGTTTAATATCGTCAATCAAGTACCAATAATCACATCTTTTGCATTATCCAACACAGGTGTAGGGAGTGGGGCTTCTGCAATCGATAGGGCTTGGTATCCGCTAGCGGCAAATGGTACATTGGGCTTCACCTGGTCTGCTAGTGATGATGACTTGACCCATGCTAGTCTAGCAAATGTACCGGGACCGGGATCTCCAAGCGATGATGGACCGGGTACAATCGCATATGGTTGGGATTGGAATACCGGTGCAATCGCAGAAGGAAGATACAATCCTCGCCTAACGGTGTGGGACGGGTCAGGCCTCTCTACTACCGAAACCATGTTCATTGGAATCGATAGAACCGCCCCAATAATGTCATCACCAACAATTGGTGATGGGCTAGAGTGGAGCGATAGTACAACTATCATAATTTCAGATTTAGATTCTTCAGTAGATGATGGAAGTGGTTCTGGAGTTGCATATGTGCAACTTTTGCGCGATGGAATCTGGAGTAATGTTACTACCTCTAGTACAACACTAAACTTCGATGAAGGTGAGCATGTCATTTCGATACGAGCTGTAGATAGAGTTGGAAATGTAGGTAATGCGATTGATGTGGACATCAAAGTTGACACTAGTGAGCCTGAAGGCATGGGTTGGACTGTAGATGAATTAACTACAAGTCTAGTCGGTGCGGCAAATATTTCATTTGCTGCCCAAGACCTTGGTTCAGGAATTGATTTAGTAAATACCAAACTTCAGTATGGCTTTGATTTGAATGGAGTTGGTGCAACACCTGATCAATCAGGAAGATGGATAGATGTTGGAGTTGCAGGCCTAGATGGAACTGTTCCTTTGTCTTCATGGGTAACTAAATCTCGCCAATACTTGATGCTGAGAGCGATAGTTGTTGATGAGGCTGGTAACCAATTGACTACCATCCCCAGCGCATTCCAAATACTTCCTGGACTCGACTTATATTGGAATGCAAGTGAAACCAATATCAACAAATTGGTGGTAAGGCCAGGTGATACAAATGGTGGTGTCGTAATCACAAGTCTCCTAGAAGCAAATCAAGCATATGGTGGGTCTGTTACTGTTCATCTACAAGCAGCACCTGCCGATCGTAATGCAAACATAGATTGGACAACTAAGCAGACAATAGTTATTGAAAATGGAAATCTATCAGATGAATGTAAGTGCGAACTAATGGTTTGGGACTACGTGGTACCCAATACTGGACAATGGGATTTGCGATTGGTAATAGATCCAAGCAATGGTGTCGATGAGAGGGATGAATCAAACAATGATCACTACATGATGGTAACAGGTGCTAGCGTTACAGGAATAGGAGTAGTTCCTTCCTTTGCACCAAGTATAATCGCGTTATTGATTACCGGTATTGCAATTGCTTGGTATCAGAAGAGAAGAGTCACTCTTCCCCCCAACTGATTTCTTCATCTTCGGATAACTCCATCACCTTAGAGACCTCTTCTAGATTTTCAGGATCTACCTGGGAAGCTTTCAGCCTTCGATTACGCCTTTGTGCAACCCCTGCTAATCCTGGTACTAAATCTGCAAACTCTACAGATTCTTCAGATTCTCCAGTGATGCCCTTTGTTTCAATATAATCAATTGAACGAGATTCCATTCGTGATTTCCTGCGTGCTTTCTCAAGATGTTTTATCACAGTACCATGTTCACTACCACTAGCCAGCATCTCAATAGCGCGGCGAGCACTTGTAAGGCCAGAACCTTCCCCAACTAGAACAATTGTAGACTTGTAAATTGAAATTTCAGTATTGGTATGCTGTTCGATCATCTTTCTGATTTTTCCTTCTGAACCGATGATTCTTGCGCGAATACGACGTTGCTGATTCGACCTCTTTCCTACATGGTCACGTAAATCTACCATCTCGAAAAACCAATCATCTTGTAGTAACTGAATCGCCCTACCTGGTGCCATTCCTCTGCCTACTGCCTTGATTACATCTGGTAATTTTAGAGCCTTTACCGGGTCATATTCACCAGGGCTAGGCCATGTAACTTCTATTTCACCAGTACCTGAATCGATCTGGAGACTCTTACATCCAGCCGCTTTCTCAAGTTCTCGCCTAGTAGCACCCTTCGCACCGATAAGCACCGCAATACGGTCCATCGGAACTCGCGGTAGTGGTTGGCGCATGAGCCAAAGCGGGAAGCCAATCCTTCTTCAATCCATATGTAAGGAGATTTTACTCTTCTTCATTCATATTGATGTGAGAAAGGTCCATCTCAAGAACATCATACATCGCTTCTGCCAGTTCGACATCTAAACCATTTTTATTGCCCCATTCAACTAGTCGGGTCACATCTCTTACAAGGAATTCCTGACTTTTTGGGTGTGATTGCACAACTGCTTGTCCAACATCGATAACAACTGGTCCGCTATCATGCCACATGATGTTGTATGGAGAGAAATCCCCATGAACCATGTTTGCTTTTTGCCATGCCACCGCGAGAAATTCTAGTAACTCTTCATACACTGGTTTCGGGTCTAATATTTGCACATCACGAAGGCGTGGCGATGGGGCTGTAGCAGTCCCTAGATACTCCATTACCAAGACATTCTTGAGAACTGCAATCGGTTTAGGAACATTCAATCCCCACCTTTCTAAACGTAACAAATTACGGTATTCTTTGCGTACCCAAATATCTACCAAATCGCGATGGCGACGTTTCAGGCCTCCGAACCTCGGATCTCCTTCGATGTATTGAATCAAATTTTTGAATACTGCATTTGAGGTATGGAATATCTTGACGGCAACGGAGGACCCCTCTATACTAGTTCCATGAAAAACGTGGGCTTCTTTACCTCTAGCGATTGGGAAATCAAGAGTATCGATTACTCCTGATTTCATCAATTTGTATAAACTCATCAAAGTTAGACGATCAAATACAGCATCGAAAACTCGTCTGTCGACCCAGTCGTAGGGGCCATCTCCCATCACACCTGCTAGCCCAGATTCGATTTCATTGAACATCCCTTTGTACTTCTTATCAGCCATCCAGCTGGTACCTTTAGTAGATTCTAGGCTCTTGACAAACTTAGAAGATTCTAAGTCATGGTGAACTTGATCATCATTCAGTTTACGATGCTTGCGATTATGCCGGCGTTGCTTAGTGTCCTTCGACATTTCATTGTCCCAGTCGTTATTGCGCACCAATTCTAGACCTCCTCACATAATATTGAGGCTGCCCAGACAAATAATATTCGCATGCTCAACCGAAGAGATCGTTGATCTCATCATCGTCATCATCTTCCGTTTCGTCAACAGCTCCGTCAACGGCTCCGTCAACGGCTTCTTCAACGGTTTCTTCAACATCTTCTTCAACATCTTTCTTCGCTGATTTTTTCGCTGACCCTTCACCGCCAGGTGAAAATAATCCATCTTCATCATCAAAGTCTTCAGTTTGTGAATTCATTCCGAAGATATCTACTTCAGAAGGAAGAATTCCTTTTCTTGAAAGGTATAGTGCTTGAGTCTTGGTGTAGCGATGTTTTACATCTGCCTTAGCATCTTGGAAATCCCATGGCCATACAATAATCAAATCCCCATCACGAACCCATTGTCGGCGACGCATCTTACCTGGAATCCTTGCCATACGAGTTTCCCCATCAGCACATAGAACTGTTACACGGCGTCCACCGAGTATCTGTTCAGCAATAGCGAACATTTCGTTGACCTTTTTGTTAGGCATCTTGACACGGATCTTAGAGGATTCTGCTCCTGCAGACCCCATAAGACGAGCTAATTCTTCCTCGTCTACTCGCTCTTCGCGCCTGCGGCCCATAAGTCATTCCAAAAGCCCTTCCTACTTGAAGGCAGATACTGGTATCATGCTAGGTTCAGGCTCTCTGCTGCACGATAGCACATTTCAATAAGAGTGTCGCTTGACAAACCTAGGACGATTGTCGCCACCAAACAAATCCAAATAGCCATTCGAATAGATGCTCCGTGTGGTAGTGGCTTACGACGTCCTTCTTCTGGAACCTCAAGGAACATTATTACACCAATTCGTAGGTAATAGAATACTGAAATCGCACTGTTGAGGAACATGGCTAGTGCTAACCACCAGATCCAATGAAGATCGGAGAATGATATTGAACCACCAATCCATAAATCTCCAATACTTGTTGAAACAATTGCTGCAACGATTAGGAACTTAGACATGAAGCCGGCCAATGGAGGCACTCCCGCTAATGCAAGCATGAACACAAACATTGCAGTACCGATTAGTGGATCTCTGCGTGCTAAACCGGATAATGCGGATAATCTGCTGGCTCCGCCTTCCATCTCCAATAATCCCAAAACAAGGAATGCTCCAAGTTTGAAAGCGACTAAGACGAAAAGATGGAACATTATTGCGGCAACGACTGCTTCTGCATAATCCGCCGGTGCCTCGACATGGCCCCAATGCCATGCACCAACTGCAGTCAAAGCAGCCATCATGTATCCTGCGTGAGCAACAGATGAGTAGGCTAGCATGCGCTTAGGGTTGGTTGAGCCCAAAGCAGCCAGATTACCCCAAGTCATCGTAACTACCGAAAGAGTGGCAAGGGCGTATAGCCAAACTGCACTGCCATCGGTTTGTGTATCTGGAAGAGTAACCACGAGAAGAATTCGGATTAGTCCAATCATACCCATTGCCTTGGAGGCGGTCGCTAGTATACCTGCAACTGGAGAATTTGCTCCTGCATATGCATCGGGAGCAGCAAAGTGGAATGGTGCCGCACTTACCTTGAAACCAAATCCAACCAATACTAATCCAAGTGCGATTGTAGCCAATATACTACCATCGCTCCAACTTGTAGACAAGGTGGACAATTGTAGACTACCGAATTCGAGGTATAGCAAGGATAGGCCGTACAAACCAATTCCGCTAGCAACCGAACCTACGATGAAATACTTCACTCCAGATTCGGCTCCTGCCTTGGATTCCTTGTGGAATGCTACTAGGACATATGTCGCTAAACTAGCAAGTTCTAATCCGACAAATAGGACGAATAGGTCTTGAGCCAAAGCGACCATACACATCCCCAGAGATGTTGTTAGCATCAAGATGTAAAGATCGGCCTGACGACGGTTGTCGTACATTTCTTCAAGTGTTTTCTTTCCTCCAAAGGTGTGAGCAGGCACACGGTCGAGACTAGCCATAGATGCTAGAAGAATTGCGGCTAGGAAAATTATCTCAAAGAAACGAGAGAATGCATCTATCTGTAGTAATACAATGTCACCACTGGTAACAGTTGTAGTTTCCATATTTCCATCGATAGCCTCTATGACCATCATTCCCACTGCGACAAATAATGTTGTAGTGGCTAGCATACCAGGTAAAGCAGGTGAACCTGTTAACTTGAATCTGCGACCTCCGAAGAACCAAGGAACCTGAACCTTAGTCAACGGAATTCGGAACTTAGAGTTCCCAAGGTTTGGTAAGACAAATACTGCAATCAAACCAACAACAAGAACCATTTCAGGAGCAAACGCTCGCCAGAATTCACTAGAGAAGACTTCAGTACTCATTCAGATACCCCCGTTGAATACGCCCTCGAAGAGAGCAACAGCCCATTGATCCATCATTCCCAGTGCAATGAATGGGAAGATTCCAAAGATTACTGTAAAGATTGCTAGAATCATCATTCCGATATTCTCTGGAAGTGTAATGTCAGGAGGTGTCTCTCCGTTTAGTGACTCAGGCGGTT
>Ga0209709_10004581_pt1 | contig 11095 bp, 12 predicted proteins | sample ArcticOcean_MG_C_2_FD_187435 | JGI IMG/M metagenome (GOLD analysis project Ga0209709, IMG submission 187435) | Marine microbial communities from western Arctic Ocean - ArcticOcean_MG_CB4_136 (SPAdes) (version 2) | ecosystem: Environmental > Aquatic > Marine > Oceanic | place: Arctic Ocean... | reverse complement strand
AAAGAGAAAACTATTATATTCATTCGTACCTAGTGTACCAAATCCGAAACGACTTAACTTCTACGAAAGGGGTGGGGTATTAGTAAAAAGAATAATTACTTCTATCTTTACATCAGAGTTTAATAGGGCGAAACGTTCAATAAGATTCAGATAACACCAAAAACCCTTATAAAATGGGTATCTATCACATAAAAGACCGAATAACCCTTGATTCACGGGTCCTTACTGGTCATACTGACAGGGGTTTGCCCGACCGCAAACTCTTTCTAGTCAGGCAAATTTATATTTGCATTTCGTTTCGTTTTTAGATAGACACAAAATATGAAAGTAACACTTGTACGACCATTTGGTCCAGTCATTTTAAAAACTGAACTATCTGAAGAAATACTTAAAGACTTAAACCAAGACTGTCAGGATATATCTGATAACAAAAAAGAAAAGGTTGATTGGTCAGATCAATTAGCTGGTAGAGTGCAAGAAGAATATCATATTACAAAAGACTTATTTCACAAACATGCCAATTGGTTTAGCGCAGTTACTTCAAGATATATGTTTCCTAACGATAAGGACTATAAAGAAAATAAAGGAAAGTTTACAGTCGGTATATCTAGTGGTTGGTATGTAAGATCATACGATGGGGATTTTAATCCAGCACACTTTCACACTGGTTGTCAAATATCTACTATTGGATTTTTAAAACTTCCTGATGATGCAGAAGAATACTGGAAAGAAGAAGATAAAGATCACAACCCATATGGAGGTTATACAGACTTTAGATATGGAACGGTTGGTTTGAACTGTCAAAATAATATGAAAGTTAAACCGAAAATAGGCGACTTTTATATGTTTCCAAGTTGGCTTGACCATCAGGTTTATCCATTTCGGAGTAAGTTTAAAAAACCTGACGTTAAAGGAGAAAGACGTTCATTTAGTTTGAATATAGTTTTTCAAGGAAAAACCAAATGAGAACAATACAAAATTTAAAGTTATCTGATATAAAACCTTATGAGAGTAACCCTCGTAACTCTGAATTAAGTTTACCTAAAGTTAAAGATTCTATTAAAAACTTTGGTTTCAATCAACCTATCTTGGTAGACAATAATAAAATAATAATAACTGGACATACAAGATATAAAGCCGCCAAAGAACTTGGATTGGAATCTATTCCTTGTATTACTGTTACTGACTTAACCGAACCACAAATTAAAGCATATCGTATTGCAGATAATAAAGTAGGACAGGATAGTAGCTGGGATGTAAGTTTATTAAAAGCAGAATTACAAAGATTACGTTTAGATAACTTTCCAATTACTCAAACTGGTTATTCAGATGTTGAACTAGAAAATTTAGAAATTGAATTAGATAAAATACAAGCAACTACAACAAATGATAATTTACAAACAATAGAACCACCACACTTTTCTGACGCAATGGTTAATTTAAATTTTACAATGAAACCTCAAGAAAGGTTGGTTGTTATGAACTACCTAGACTACCACAAACAAATGAATAAATTAAACACAACAGCAGAGGCATTAGTTTACCTCGCTAGAGAGGATGAGAAAAATTATGAATAGTGCATTTACACAAGAACAAGGAATAATTATGTTAATAGGTTATGGAATATTGATGTTTTTATTAGCAAAATTTTATTTGAAACCATCAAAGACAAAAGAAAATTATTTAGTAGCAGATAGAAAAATAGGTTGGTTGCAAAGTGGATTTAGTATTTCAGCAACTTGGATATGGGCGCCAGCTTTATTTGTTGCCACCTTAAAAGCATACACGCAAGGTATAGCTGGATTGTTTTGGTTTACAGTACCTAACATAGCTTGTCTTTTAATTTTTACTTGGTTTGCGATTAAGATTAGAAAGTTATGTCCAAAAGGTTTTACTCTTTCAGCTTTTATGAAAGATACTTATAGTCCACGAGTACAAAATCTGTATTTAATTGAATTAACTGGTTTAGCAGTATGTCAGTTTGCTGTTCAGTTGTTAGCTGGAGGTGCAGTAATAGCATATTTAACTGGACTAGATTTTTTTGTAATTACATTAATACTTTCAATGACAGCTCTTTCATATTCTTTTATAAGTGGAATTAGAGCTAGTATTTTAACAGACTACTGGCAGATGTGGTTTATACTTGTAGTGGTTGTTGTTGTTGTGCCTTGGATTGTTATTCAAGGTGGTGGATGGTCAACTGTTATGAATGGTATAGGAGGTATTTCAGGAGAATACTCCAATCCATTTAATGCAGAGGTAGCGTATTCATTTGGAATAGTAGTAACGATAGGATTGTTAGCTGGTCCATTTGGAGATCAATCATTTTGGCAAAGAACTTTTGCAACAAAAAAGAAAGAAATTAAAAAAGCATTTATTTGTTCAGCAGTAGTGTTTGGAGTTGTTCCAATATTTACAGGACTTATAGGATTTGTTGCCGCTGGGTTAGGCATAGAAGGAACACCTCAACTGATTAATATAATAACTGCTCAAATGTTATTACCAACGTGGGTATTAATTCCATTTGCATTAATGTTAATTAGTGGATTAGTTTCTACATTGGATAGTGCTTTATGTGCAGTATCATCACTAATAGGTCATGATATAGCAATGAGAAATAAAGCTCCTATTAGCAAACAAATGCAATACGCAAAGGTGGGAATGGTATTACTTGCTATTGCTGGTTTGTTGATTGCCAATATACCTGATATGAAAATTTTATATTTATTTTTATTTTATGGTACGTTAAGAGCATCAACTCTTATTCCAACTGTTTTAACTATTATTAAAGGAAAATTATCTGAACAAGGAATGTTTTATGGTATCTGTCTTGCTCTATTTGTGGGTGCACCACTTATGGCTTATGGAAACTTTGGAGGAGGATTACACTACAAAGTAGCTGGAGCAATATTTACAGTTTTATCATCAGGAACAGTAGCTTGGCTATGGACTGTATATGGGAAAAATATTAAAAAAACAAAATCTAGATAAAACAGTAATAGATTTAGCTTATGAAAGACTAAACAATGCGTTTGATCAATTTGATACTATTGTTGTATCATTTAGTGGAGGTAAGGATTCTACTGCATGTTTAAATTTAGCATTAGATGTTGCTAGAAAAAGAAAACGTTTACCTCTAGAAGTTGTTTTCTTTGATGAAGAAGCAATCCCATACGAAACAGAAGACTATTGTCGTAGAGTAAGTAAAATTCCTGATATTAATTTTAAATGGTATTGTTTGCCCATTGTCCATAGGAATGCTTGTAGCAGAGCAGAACCCTATTGGTATCCTTGGGCGAATGAAGTAAAAGATAAATGGGTAAGACCTTTGCCTCCTGAAGCAATTACAAAAGCTGATTATTATAATAGCGATGTACCAAGTGCTAGACTAACTCTCCCTTTTTTATTTCCAATCTTATTTCCAGTTGAAACTTATGGAAGAACTGGATGTGTGATGGGAATTAGAGCAGATGAGAGTTTAACAAGGTATCGTGCAGTATCGCAACGAGTACATGAAAATTATATTATACAACCAAAAGAAACAATGCCTGTGCAAGAAGCAATAAAAAATAAAGTTGATTTAACTCGGTTTCCAGTACGTTCAAAAAAACAACAAAACATTTCTAATAACATTGGAAACTATTGGAAAGTTTATCCAGTTTATGATTGGACAACATCAGATATATGGACAGCTCCAGATCATTTTGGTTGGGATTATAATATTAGTTATGATATTATGGAAAAATGTGGAATTACTCATTCTGCCCAAAGATGTGCCCCTCCTTATGGGGAAGAACCTCTACAAGGATTATGGATGTATAGCGAGTGCTTTCCTAATATTTGGGATAAAATGAGTACAAGAGTTAGAGGTGCTAATACAGCGGCAAGACACGCATTAACTGTTTTATATTCTAATAGAAAAAATCCTGAAAAACCTGATGGTATGTCATGGATAGATTACCTTTCTTATTGGATTAGAAAGTTTCCTCAAAAAGAACAAAGGCATATTCAAAATAGAATTAATGATTTGATTGCACAACACCAAAAAAAAACACCTGACCCTATTGTTGTAAAAACACCACATCCGATTACAGGAATATGTTGGGAATTTTTATTAAAGATAGCAGTTAGGGGAGATCTAAAAGATAGAAAACAAGCGGCTTACTTTTCTTCATCTTATGTTGAGGAATGGGAGTCAAGAAAACAATTATATGCAAAGGAGTTATCAGATGTCCAAAGACAAAATGCCGATAAATAAAGTAGAGTGGGTGAAAGCAAGTGAATTAAAATCAAATGACTATAACCCTAATCATGTTGCCCCAATAGAGTTAAAATTATTAAAAGTTTCATTAATAGAAGATGGATGGACGCAACCAGTTGTTGTCCGAAAGAGCAATGAGATTGTAGATGGTTTTCATAGATGGAGTTTATGTAAAGATGATAAACAAGTATCTAAAATGACAGATGGAATGGTTCCAGTTGTTAGATTAAACAGCAAAGATATTTCAAATCAAATGATGAGTACCATAAGACATAACAGGGCAAGAGGTGTTCATGGAGTAATGTTAATGGCAGACATTGTTCAAAAACTAAAAGATGAAAACAAAATACCTGATAAAATTCTTATAGAGAAGTTAGGAATGGAAGAAGAAGAAGTGGAAAGACTTCATGACCAGGCTGGTATGACTAAAAGAGGTTCTAAAAAAACATTTAACAAAGGATGGATGCCAAAAAGATGACAACTAAAATACTTAATAATACTAATTCTTATATTGTAGCTTTAAAAAAAGATAATGCTGAATTAACTAAACTCAATCAAGAGTTAATGAAAAAATATGTAGTTAACACATCTGATCCAGTAATTAATAATATTATTGATAGAATATTTATTAGACATCAACAAGGAATGGAAAAGTTTAAAATAACAATGGCAGATAATAAGAAAACTATTCCTGAATGGATAGAAGATACTATTGAAGAAACTATAGATAAAGTTTGTTATCTTTCTACTTTAAAAGATAGAATTACCGAAAAAGAAGAAAAACTTTTAAAAGAAATTGATAGGTTAACAGATGATAATACAATTGCTTGGTTGCATAACTCAAAACTAGATGAGAGAATTGAAAAATTAAAGAAAGAATTACATAATGGTACAAAAGGCACAATTCGGAGTTAATACCTATCATACGAGAAGTAAAAAAAAGATTGGACGCCACAAAAAACGTCTAAATAAAAAAGAAAAACCATATAAAAAATATATAGGACAAGGCAGATAATGAATATAATATTTTTAATTTTAGGATTAGCAACATCTAGTACAACTTATGAAATAGCTAAAATACCTATTGGAATGGCCTTAAAAGAAGTAACTTGTGAAAAGGCATTTAAAAAACATACTACTTGGGTAGAGAATCCGAATTATGAAGATGGAAATAATGAGCTTTGGGGTTCTTATGAATATAAAGGTAAAACAGTTTTTTTTCATTATTGCGAAGATTCACTTAAAAAGTATATTCCATAATGGCTAAAATCAGTTTATCAGCAATTTCTCAACTATTAAAACTATCTGAAAGACGAATACAACAGTTAGCAAAAAATGATATTATTCCTAAAGCAACAAAAGGGGAATATGATATGATAACAAGTGTTCATGGATATATTGATTATTTAAAAGCTAAAATTGGAGGAGAATATACAGCAGAGGACTTGGCAATTAATAGAAACAGACTATTAAAAGCACAAGCTGATTTAGCAGAGATAGAAAAACAAAAACTACAAGGGGAACTAATAACAAAACATGAGGTAAAAAAAAACTGGCTTAATTTATTAAGTGTATTAAAAAATAAATTATTAGCAATGCCTAATAAGGTTGCACCAGTTGTTATGACGTATAAAAATGTTAATGAAGTTAAATTGATACTAAAGGATAAAATATATGACACTCTCCACGAAATCGCAGGAGCAGACCTTACCAAAGATGACAAAAGGAATGTCAGAAGTGTTAAGGTCAAGTCTAAACCTATTAAAGCCTCCACCAAATCTATCAGTAAGTGATTGGGCAGATAAGTTTAGAATCTTATCTCCAGAGGGCAGTAGTGAGGCTGGTAAGTTTGAAGTATCTAGAGCAGTATTTCAAAAAGAAATAATGGATGTTTGTGCAGACCCCTCTGTTCAGGAGGTTGTTGTCATGTCTTGTTCTCAAGTAGGAAAAACAGAAACACTTTTAAATACTATTGGTTATTATATTGCTTATGAACCAGCACCTATTTTGATGGTACAACCAACTCTTGAAATGGCTAGAAGTTGGAGTCAAGACAGATTAAGTACCATGATTAGAGATACTCCTATTATTACACAAAAAGTAGCAGATGCTAAAAGTCGTGATGCTGGAAATACAACATTACACAAAACATTTGAGGGTGGACACATAACAGCTTGTGGAGCAAACAGTCCAGCTTCATTAGCAAGTAGACCAATTAAAATTGTACTGTGTGATGAGGTAGATAGGTATCCAACAACAGCTGGTGCAGAGGGGGACCCAGTTTTACTTGCCAAACGTAGAAGTGCAACATTTTGGGACAGTAAATTAGTTATGACCTCAACTCCTACTGTGTCAGGTGCCAGTAGAATTGAAAGTGCATATGAGAGTAGCGACCAAAGACAATTTTATGTACCATGTTTACATTGTAAACACTTTCATATTTTGGAATGGAAAAATGTAGTTTTTGATAAAGACTATACAGAAAAAGCACATTTAATTTGTCCAAAGTGTAAAAAGAAAATAGACAATCAAGATAGGATTCAAATTATTTCAAAAGGGTATTGGAAAGCAAAGCTAAAGTTTGCTGGTGTAGCTGGTTTTCATTTGAGTGGTTTATATAGCCCTTGGATTTCATTACAGGAGGCAGTTGATGAATTTTTAAAGGCAAAAAAAATGCCTGAAACATTAAGGGTATTTATAAACACATATTTAGGAGAAAGCTGGGAAGATGCTGGAGAAAGAATTGATGATTTTGAATTATATAAAAGACGTGAGAAATATAATGTTCCTGAAGAAGTTGTTTTAATTACAGCTGGAGTTGACATCCAAGATGATAGAATTGAGATGGAAGTTGTTGGATGGGGACTAGATGAAGAAAGCTGGAGTTTAGACTATATCCGAATATATGGAGATCCATCTGCTCCGAATATTTGGCAAGAATTAGATACGCATTTATCCAAAACTTATGAATGTGAGGATAAAACTCAAATGACAATAGTTTCAACTTGTATAGATAGTGGACACCATACCAATCAAGTGTATAAATTTTGTAAACCTAGATTAGCAAGACGAGTTTTTGCAATTAAAGGACAAGGGGGAGAGGGCAAGACAATTATTGGGCGATCAACACGAAACAACATTATAAGATGTCCATTATTTCCTGTGGGTGTAGACACTTGCAAAGAATTGATATATTCAAGACTTAATATAAAAAATTCTGGTGCTGGATATTGTCATTTTCCATTAAAGTATGATGAAGAATATTTTAGACAGTTAACAGCAGAGAAAATAGTAACAAAATATAGACGAGGATTTAAAAAACGAGAATGGGTACTTACAAGGTCAAGAAACGAAGCATTAGATTGCAGAGTTTATGCTTTAGCAAGTTTAACTGTTCTTAATGCAGATTTACAAATGTTAGCAAAACAAAAATTACAAACACAAAAAAATGAGAATGTAAATCTATCAAGGTTGAGAAATCTTAATAAAAAAGGTAATTTCGTTTCATCGTGGAAAGATTAAATTAATGGCAAATTTATTTACAGAAATACCAGAAAAAGAACCAATCAGTTTTTACAAAGGCGAAACAATTGTCTGGAAACGAACTGATTTAGGTGCTGACTATGCGCCATCAAGTCATTCTATGGTTTGGGAAGCATCATTAGAAAGTAATGGTTCAACAAGATTTTCAGCAACAGTTACAGAATCAGGAACAGAATATACATTTACATTAGATAATTCTGCAACAGCAAATTATACTTCTGGAGATTATAAGTGGTTTTTAAAAGTTCTTCAAACAAGTGATAGTGAAACATTAATTATAGATTCAGGAAAAATAACTGTTAAAGACAATTTTTTTGCAACTACAACAGATACTCGTAGTCATGCAAAAATAATGGTTGATAAACTTGAAAGTCTATTACAAGGAAAGGCAGACGCAGATGTATCTAGTTATGCCATTGCTGGTCGTTCACTTAATAAATTAACTGTTGAAGAAATGTTAAAATGGAGAGATTATTATAAAGCTGAATATCAAAGAGAAATACAAGAGTTTAGAATAGGAAATAATGAAGGTTCAGGTGCAATAGTAAAGGTGAGATTTGATGACGCTTCGTGAAAAAATAGCAAAATTTTTTGGAAGAAAAACAAGGTCTTTTTATAGTGGTGCTAGTACAAGCCGACTATTAAGTAATTTTGTTCAAGTTAGTAAGTCAGCTGATAGTGAGATTAAACAAAGTATTCAAGTTTTAAGAAATAGGTCGAGAGATTTAGCAAAAAATAATTCTTATGCTAGAAGATATATTAATTCCTATGTTGATAATGTTGTAGGACCAAAAGGTATGCATTTACAAGTAAGAAGTAGAGATCCAAGTGGTGCTCTTGATAGTTTTGCCAACTCACTTATTGAAATGAGATGGAAAGAGTGGAGTAAAAAAGGCAGTTGCACAGCAGATGGTAAGTTATCGTTTCTAGAATGCCAAAGACTATTTTCAGAAATTTATGCACGAGATGGAGAGGTATTAGTTAGAGTTATTAATAATTTTGATAATAAATATAAAATTGCTATTGAATTTATAGAAACTGATAGATTAGACCACGAATTAAATAATAATTTGCCTAATGGTAATACAATCAGAATGGGTGTTGAAATTAATCCTTTCGGTAAACCTATTCAATATCATATTTTAAAAATACATCCCCATGATGATTTTAAAACTATGGAAACATATTCAAAAGATAGATATAATATTATTCCAGCAGAAGAAATGATACATTTTTATCATCAGGAAAGACCGAATCAAACAAGGGGTGTACCACCATTATCATCTTGTCTAAAAAGTTTAAAAATGCTGGATGGTTATATGGAAGCAGAATTAGTTGCGGCACGAGTAGGTGCATCTAAAATGGGCTTCTTTAAATCAGGAGATGGTGCTAGTTATACTGGGGAAGATAAAACTAATACCAACAATCCTATTATGTCAGCAGAACCAGGCACATTTGAACAATTACCTATGGGAACAGAATTTCAAGCATTTGACCCTCAACATCCTACAAGTGCATTTAAAGATTTTACAAAAGCAATCATACGTTCAATAGCAAGTAGTTTGAATATAAGTTACAATAGTTTAGCCAATGATTTAGAAAGTGTAAATTATTCTAGTTTAAGACAAGGAGCATTAGAAGAAAGAAGTCATTATCAATGTGAACAAAATAGAATGGTTGAGGGCTTTATGAATATTATTTATTCAAAATGGTTAGAAATGGCTTTTTTGTCTGAAAATTTAAACAATCTTCCTGATGGTAAATATAATAAATTTAATTCTCCAATTTGGAGACCTCGTGGGTGGCAATGGATTGATCCTAAAAAAGAAGTTGACGCATTACAAATTGGTATGTCAAATGGATTTTTATCTCTCCAAGATGTTCAAGCTGGTTATGGTAGAGATGTGGAAGATGTTTTTGCTAGTATTCAAACTGAAAAAGAGTTAGCCAAGAAGTATGGAATTAATTTATCATTTGAACCATTTGGTGCTAAACCTATGATTACACCATCTAACGAAAAGGTTGAAGAAGATGAATAAATTAGATATGTCTGAAACTATGGAACTAAAAGATAAACCAATAGTTAAAGACGAAATTACGCAACAAGAACCAAAAGAAATTAAAAGTAATCCCAAAATGGAAAACCCAGAACAAGACATAAAAAAAGAATATAGAACATTCTCACTTAAAAACCCTAGTATAGATAAATTGACTAGACAAGTATCTATGGCTATTGCAAGTGAAGAACCTTATGCAAGAGCATTTGGAATAGAAATTTTATCCCATACAAAAGGGGAACAAGACTTTAATTTCTTAAATAGTGGTAGAGCTCCTTTATTGCTTAATCACGATTTAGAGAAACAAATAGGTGTTATTGAAAGCGCAAGAGTTAGCGAAGACGACAAGGTAAGTCGTGCAATCGTTAGATTTGGTAAATCTCAACTAGCTGATGAGGTCTTTCAAGACATAGTAGACGGTATTCGCAGTAATGTGAGTGTCGGCTATGAAATAACAAAGATGGAGAAAGCCAAAGGTAAACAGGATGATGGAACTCCTAAATACCGAGTAAACTGGACACCATTGGAGGCTTCTATTGTTTCGGTGCCAGCAGACGCAACTGTTGGGGTTGGCCGTAGTAGAGGTAATTTATCAATAGACAATGAAAGTAATAAACAAACTATCAAAGTCATAACTAGGGAAAACACAATGGAAAAAGAAAAAGTAAATCCAAAAGTTGAAACTCCTCAAGTTAATGTTGAAGAACAAATCGCTAAAGCGAGAAAAGACGAAACAGCTAGAGTTAAAGAAATTCAATCTTTAGGGTCAAGACATAATTGTTCAGACCTTGCAGATAAATCGGTTAACGATGGCACTAGTCTTGCTCAATTTAGAGGAATTGTTCTAAACAAACTTGGTGATGCAAAACCTTTGGATAAGAAAGATAAAGTTGGACTTTCTAATAGTGAATCACGAGATTATTCTATTACTAAAGCTATTAAAGCAATGGTAACTGGAAATTGGTCTGGTGCTGAACTTGAAAGAGAAGCGTCTGATGAAATATCAAGAAAAACAGGCAAAAGTCCTAAAGGTATCTTCATACCATCTGATATAAGATGGCAAAGAGACCTTATTTCAGGAGCGTCTGGAGATGGTGGAGCGTTGGTTGCAACTAATCTTTTAGCTGGTTCATTTATTGAAGCACTAAGAGCAAACATGGTTGTTAAACAAGCTGGTGCTATGTTTTTAAGTGGTCTAGTTGGCGAAGTTGCTATACCAGCTCAAAATGCAGTT
>Ga0209709_10004577_pt1 | contig 11101 bp, 13 predicted proteins | sample ArcticOcean_MG_C_2_FD_187435 | JGI IMG/M metagenome (GOLD analysis project Ga0209709, IMG submission 187435) | Marine microbial communities from western Arctic Ocean - ArcticOcean_MG_CB4_136 (SPAdes) (version 2) | ecosystem: Environmental > Aquatic > Marine > Oceanic | place: Arctic Ocean... | reverse complement strand
CCTACTATTAATTTTTTATTAAAAAATAATGCCAAAGTTATAATACTGTCTCATGTTGGTAGACCTAAGGGTAAAGTTGTAAATGAACTTTCTCTTAAACCAATATGTGAAAGTCTAAAAAATAAATTAAACCAAAATATAAGACTAATTTCAAAAAATATAAAAAACGTTAAACCTGTTGATTTATTTGATGCTCCTGAGGAAAAAATTGTAATACTTGAAAATCTTAGATTTTATGAGGAAGAAGAAAAAAATGACAATGCGTTTGCAAAGCATTTAGCAAGTCTAGCTGACATTTATGTTAATGACGCCTTCTCATGCTCGCACAGGGCTCATGCCTCAATTTTTGAAATTACTAAATTTATTCCTTCATATGCTGGACTTCAATTGAATATAGAAATTGATGCTCTAACTAAAATTACATCTAAAATTCTAAGACCCATAACCTGCATCATAGGTGGTTCTAAAATATCCTCTAAAATTAATATAATCAAAAACTTAATATCTAAATTTGATAATATTATAATAGTTGGTGGGATGGCAAATAATATACTCAAATATAAAGGATATGAAATTGGAAAGTCTATCCAAGAGAGCAATTGTAACCCAATCATTGAAGAAATATTCTCTCTATCAAAAAAAGAAAATTGCAACATAGTTTTTCCTGAAGATGTCGTAGTAGGAAGGGATTTAAATGGATCACCAGAAATAAAAGAGTTGAATAGTGTTTCTAAAGATGAATTAATTTTAGATATTGGTCCTAAAACAATTAAGATTATCAATCAATTAATTGAAGTGAGTAGCACTATTCTATGGAATGGACCTGCAGGTTATTTTGAAAACTCTAGTTTTTCTAAAGGAAGTATAGAAATTGCAAGAAAGATTATTGAAAAAAATAAAAGTAATAAGATCTATTCAGTGGCTGGTGGTGGGGACACGGTTGCTTTGTTAAATAGCCTGGGGGCAACTAGTCACTTTAATTTTGTTTCAACTGCTGGTGGAGCTTTCTTAGAATACCTTGAAGGAAAAGAACTTCCTGGTATAAAAGCTCTTAACTAATATGTCTGAACTAAATAAAATTGTATTAAAGATACTGTCTAATGGTAAAGGAATTCTTGCTGCTGATGAAAGCAACGGAACTATGACTAAAAGACTAGATTCTATTAATGTTACCTCAAATCCAGAAAATAGATTATTATTTAGAAAAACCTTATTTTCTGCTAGTGGAATGAAAGATTTTATTGGTGGTGTTATTTTGTATGATGAAACAATTAACCAAATGTCCAACCTAAAGCAAACTATTCCAGAATTAATCTCTACAACTGGAGCAGTTCCTGGGATTAAAGTTGATGCAGGTGCAAAAGTTCTAGCAGGATCAACAGCAGAAAAAATTACAGAAGGCCTAGATGGCTTAAGAGAAAGGCTGGAATTATATTACAAGCTTGGTGCTAGATTTACAAAATGGAGAGGCGTTTATAATATTTCAGATAAATATCCAAGCAAACTATCTATTCACTCTAACTCTCATGCATTAGCAAGATATTCTACATTGGTTCAAGAATGTGGAATGGTTCCAATTGTTGAACCTGAAGTTTTAATGGATGGAGATCATTCTGCTGAAACTTGTCTTAAAAAAACCTCTGAAGTAATTAAAAAATGTTTTGAAGAATTAATGCTTAATAATATTGATTTAACTGGAATAATTTTAAAACCAAATATGATTCTGCCAGGAAATAAATGTGATAAGGGGATATCGAGTGAAGAAGTTGCTAAACTCACATTAAAATGTCTTAAAGAGAGTGTTCCTTCAGATGTACCGGGAATTGCTTTTTTATCAGGTGGTCAAACAGAGATACAAGCAACTGAAAATTTAAACTTGATTAACAAATATAATGATACAAATTTTATTATGACCTATTCTTATGGAAGAGCCTTGCAACAAAGTGCACTTAAGTTTTGGTCAAAGGATATTAAGAATACTGAAGGTACTCAAAAAATCTTTAACCACAGAGCCAACATGTGTACTCTTGCAGCTCAAGGTAAATGGTCAGCAGAACTTGAAACAAAATAAAACAAATAAGAAATTTGTTTACTTAATTTCTCCAAATAAAATAAAAAACAATAATTTTTATAGCGATTTAGCTCTTGTCTTGAACTCAGGAAAGGTATGTTTCTTTCAGTTAAGACTTAAAAAAGAAACAAATCAAAATAAATTGATTATTGGAAAAAAGATTCAAATAATTTGTAAGAAATATAAAGTTAAATTTTTAATCAATGATGATCCTCTACTTGCAAAAAAACTTAATGCGGATGGTTGTCATTTAGGCCAAAAAGATATGGACCTGATAAAAGCTAAAAAAATATTAAAAAATAAGATTATTGGCATCACTTGTCATAATTCAATTAATTTAGCAAAGAGAGCTATTGAATTTGGTGCTGATTATTTGGCTTTTGGAGCGTTTTATTCATCTAAGACTAAGATAGTTAAATATAAAGCTAGTTTAACAATATTAAGATCTGTTAAAAAAATAACATCCCTACCAATAGTGGCAATTGGCGGCGTAAAACTTAATAATTATAAAAAACTTTTATTGAATAAAGCTAACTTTTTAGCTATTTCAGGCTACATTTGGAATAATAAAAGATACAAACCATTAGAAGCTATTAAAAAATTAAAATGAAATTATACGCAAGCGAAATTAGAGTTGGCATGTTAATTGAATACAAAAGTGATCTTTGGCAAGTTTTGAAAACTCAACATGTAAAACCTGGCAAAGGTGGTGCCTTTGCGCAAGTAGAAATGAAAAGTGTAAATAAAAATACAAAATTAAATGAAAGATTTCGATCAAGCGAGTCGGTAGAAAAAGCTTCATTAGATGAAACTAAGTTTAGCTATCTTTATGATGATGAATCTGATTATCATTTTATTAATCCTAAATCCTATGAACAAATTAATATTAAAAAAGAAGTTGTTGGAAAAAAAGGTAAATTATTATCTGAAAACCTAGAAGTAAGTATAAGTTTTTATAATGAAAAACCTTTAATGGTTGAATTGCCTAACCAAGTTATTTGCACTATTGAAACAACGGATGTTGCTCTAAAAGGTCAGACTGTTTCTTCCTCATATAAGCCAGCAATTTTAAGCAATGGAATAAACATCCAAGTACCTCCTTTTATTGAAAGTGGAGACCAAATTATAGTTGATACAAGAACTATGGAATACATTAAAAAAATATAAACTTTATGCAATCAATATCAGCAAATCTTAATATCATGATAAAAGCTGCTGAAAAAGCATCAAGAGCTTTAATTAGAGACTTTGGCGAAATAGAAAAATTACAAGTGTCTATTAAAGGACCTACAGATTTTGTTTCAAATGCAGATTTAAAAGCTGAAAAAATAATTATTGAAGAACTTAAAAATGCAAGACCCTACTATTCTATTATTAGTGAAGAAGATGGGTCTGAAACTAATAAAGATAAAAACAATACATGGATTATAGACCCAATAGATGGTACTATTAATTTTTTACACGGAGTTCCTCACTTTGCAATTTCAATCGCCCTAAGATCTGGTGATGAAATAGTTTCAGGCTTAATTTATGATCCAATAAAAGATGAAATGTTTTATGCTGAAAAAGAAAATGGTGCTTTTTTTAACAATAAAAGAATTAGAGTTTCAAAAAAAAGAGAACTAAATAGCTGTTTGTTTGCAACAGGTGGAAAATCTGAAAATGAAATTGATTTAACTATAAGAAGATCTGGAAGTGCTGCACTTGATATAGCTTATGTGGCGGCTGGCAGATATGATGGATATTTTCAAAAGGATCTTAATTTATGGGATATAGCAGCAGGTATAATAATCCTAAAAGAAGCAGGTGGTATTATTAACGAAATAGACCTTTCTCAAAATAGTAATATACAAATAAGAGCCTCAAGTTCAGCAATTAGCGATAAAATGCATGAAAAATTAAAGAACTTTTAATTGTTTTATAAAATTCATTTGCTATAAGTCTCGATATGAAAAAAGACATACACCCAAACTATCACACTATTAAAGTTGAAATGACTGATGGAACTCAATTTGAGACAAGATCAACTTGGGGTAAAGAGGGTGAAATCTTAAAATTAGAAATCGATCCTATATCTCATGCTGCTTGGACAGGTGGAAAACAAAAGTTGATGGATAAAGGTCGTGTAAGTAAATTCAATAAAAAGTTTCAAAATTTCAGATCAGAAAAAAAGGATTAAATGTCTAATATTCCATTAATGCCTATGGCAACAGCTGTTTGGTTAGTAGAAAATACAACCCTAACCTTTAAACAAATTGCAAAGCTCTGTAACTTACATGAAGTTGAGATCCAAGGTATAGCCGATGGAGAGGTTGCAAAAGGTATTATGGCCTATAATCCAATAATCTCTGGTCAACTAACAAGAGAAGAAATTGAACTATCTTCGAAAGATGAAAATAGAGATCTAAAAATTAAAAACACTGATATCGAAATATCTAGTGAACACAAAAAAATTAAAAAATACATCCCTTTATCTAAAAGGCAGGATAAGCCAGATTCAGCTTTGTGGTTAATTAAACATCATCCTTTATTAAAAGATTCCCAAATAGCAAAATTAGTCGGAATAACAAAAAACTCTGTGACCTCTATTAAAAACAAAAGTTATTGGAATTATAATAATTTAAACCCTAAAGATCCTGTAGCAATGGGACTTTTTTCTCAAAAAGATTTAATTGAAGCAATCGAAAAAGCTGAAAGAAGAATAAAAAGAGAGAAAAAAGAAAAAGAGAGAGCAAAAAAAACAAGAGAAGTTTCAAATAATGAATAAATTTAATAGACATCAAAATTTTATAGTGATAATTACTCATTTTTTTGGGAGCATTTATGAAAATAGAAGTTAAAGATAATAATATTGAACAAGCGCTTAGGGTTCTTAAAAGAAAACTACAACGTGATGGATTCTTTAAAGTAGTTAAACTCAAAAGTGTTTATGAGAAACCGTCTGAAAAGAAAAAAAGAATATTACAAGAAAATATTAAAAGAGTTAAAAAATTAAATAAGCTTAAAAATAGAATTTAGATATACCGCGGGGTGGAGCAGTCTGGTAGCTCGTCAGGCTCATAACCTGAAGGTCGGCGGTTCAAATCCGTCCCCCGCAACCAATTCTACCAATATTTTTTTACTTGAATATATCTAGCACTTTAGAAGCAAATCTGTCACTAAGGATATGTTTTCTTTTTAGAAAAGAAAATATTTTATTGAGAAAATTTTCAGAATTAACTTTTACTTTATAATAAAAACTATCTTGAGGTCTTGCTATAAATTTCGTTGGATAAAGTTCAATTTCATTATCCTCTTTTAAAAAATAATATGCAGCAATAGATTTTCTTGAAATTTCAGGTGGTAAATTAAGCTTAGTAGGATGTCCATGAAAACTTTTTTTATCAGTTTTAAAAATTACACATCTATTAAAAATAGGTGATATTGATTTTATCTTTTTTTTTCCATTTTCATCCCAAAGTTCTAGATTGCCATTATATTCATCAAGCCAATTGTGATTAAGATATATTATAATATTTATAGTTCTTCTCCATTTTTTTTCCATTTTCATCCCAAAGTTCTAGATTGCCATTATATTCATCAAGCCAATTGTGATTAAGATATATTATAATATTTATAGTTCTTCTCCATTTTTTTTCCACTGTATGTGAATGAAAATCAGTATGGATATTTAACGAACCTCCATTAAAACTCTGATTTAATCCTCCACCATCCAAGGTTGGATCTAAAAAAAGATTATCAATGCCAGTTATTTTTTTTAATATATCAAGAAATTCTATAGCATTTAGTTCCTCAAATACTTCATTACAATTTTTATCATAATATGTTCTGTCCTTTAATCCAAATTTTTTAAAATTATTTACAAGACTGTAATTAATCCATTTGTCATTCAATTTAAAATTATCAAGAACTTGGTTAGCAGTTTCCTCCTGAAGAAAATTATCAATTACAACATATGGAAAAGGACTACTATATTTAAATTCTTTAATGTATTTTTCAATTTTTTCTATGTTGAAGTTTTTTGGGGAAATATGTTTCATGAATATTGTTTGATATTGAGATAGTTTATTAAAAAATTTATTTTATGGTACAGTTACAAAATAATCTATTTTAATTTTATTAATATTTACCTAGTTTATTTAAGATAAGGTATTTATTCTATCAAAAAAGTAAATTTGTCAGACTTATAAATTAGAATTTAGCAGCTTAAATCATCTCTACCAGCTATTCAGTAAATTAAATCTTAAATTTAGATTTTTTACTATCAATTAAAAAAGCTTTAACTGTTTCTTTAGTTAATTGATTAAAGGTTTTTCCAAAGCTTTCAATTTTTTCTATAGTTGAAGGTGGAATGGTTATTATATGGCATCCTAATTGTTTTGCTTGTAAATAATTATAAGGCTCTCGGACACTGGCCCAAAGTATTTCAACATTTTTGAATTTTTTAGCCATAGCAATACTTTTTTTAAACTCAGGAATTGGATCTCTGCCTGTATCTCCTGCTCTACCTGCAAAAATAGATATTATTATCTTTGTTTTTTTATTAATTAATTTAAGAATTTTTTCAGTTTGTTTGGCTGAATATATGGCTGTTATGTTAAGTTTAATACCTTTGCTGTTAAGTTCTTTAATAATCTTTCCTGTAAATAAACCCTTCGAATTAGCCACTGGGATTTTGACATAAACATTGTTTCCCCAAGTATTTATTTGTAAAGCCTGCTTCTTCATTCCAATATAATTGTCAGCAAAAACTTCAAATGAAATTGGTTTTTTATTACAAATTTTTAGAATTTTTTTTGAATATGATTTATAATCTTTTGCTCCAGCTTTTCTCATTAGAGTTGGATTTGTAGTAAAACCCTTAACTATTTTTTTTTTATTAAATTTTTTAATAAGATCTAATTGAGCTATGTCACAAAATATCTTGGTGTTCATATTTTTATAATCTTTTAAATAATTTATATTTACAAATTTTGAAGAAAAATCTTGTCGCATATATTATGTGCATCGATGATCTTTCATTTCCATAGAAGGTTTCAATAGGTAATTCTTTAATAGTTAGATTCTTGTTAGTTAAAGCTAACCTCATATCTATGTCAAAGCAAAAATTATTATCTGCTTGCATGAAGTAATGTTTACTAATCTTCTTAAGGTTATAAGCCCAATAGCCTGTGTGACAATCTGTAAAATTAGTCTTATATAAAAAATTATAAAATTTAGTTAAGAAAATATTACCAACAAATTTATAATATGGCATTTTACCTTTAATTGCATTAGCTCTTTTTGACATTCTAGAGCCAGAGACTGCTGCTATATTTTTGTTTTTTAAAAGCATTTCGACCATACTCTTAATATATTTTGGGTTATACTGATTGTCACCATGAAGCATTAGGGCGCAATCAATTTTTTTTTTAAAAGCATAATTAATGCATTTTTTTATATTTCCACCGTATCCCAAATTATTTTTATTAATATTAATGGTTAATCTTTTTTTAAAATCTCCTCTAAACCTATTAATATATGTAATTGTGTCATCTTTAGAGCAATCATCGCTAATATATATTTCAAAATTATGCTTTTTTAGATAGCTAATTGGAATTTTTTTTATTAAATCTATTACTCGATAAGATGCTTTATATGTAATAATAAATATTAAAATTTTCAATTTCATAAAAATAATGAGTATACTCAGATTTGATAACACTAATAGATCAAAAAACAAGAAATTGTTTATAACTGTATCTAATTTTATAAGAAAAACATTTGGTGGCGATCGTGTTAAAAGAATCTCAGAAACAATTATTGATTTATCAAAAAAAATTTCTTTAAAAAATAATAAAAAAATCATAATTTTAGACTTCGGCTGTGGATCTATGGAAGTTTCTAAAAAATTACAAAAGTATTCATTTGTAAATAAAATTACTGGTATAGACACTTTTGATTTTAAATTTAAAACAAAAAAAATGAAATATGTACAATCAGATAAATTTTTTAAATCTCCAAATAATAAATTTGATTTAGTTATTATTGTGGATGTTTTACATCATATGGGTATTGATGATGCCTACAAAATTTTGAGAAAACTATCAAAGATTTCAAAACATATAATTGTAAAAGATCACTTCGAACATGGATTTTTTTCAAGACATTTATTGAGATTCATAGATTTTTATGGAAACTATGCATACGATGTGTGTATTCCTGATAAATATTTTGATTTCAAATCTTGGAAGAAAACAGTCAAAAAAAGCTTTCTAAAAGAAATTAAATTTATTAAAAATTTTCAACAACATGATGGGTTATTTAATTTTATCCTTAGTAAAAAACATCATTTTATTTCACTTCTTGTAAATGATAAAAAATAGATTTATTTACTTATTACTTTTTATTACCACCTTAAGCATACTTCTTGGTATTTATTTGGGAGAAGACTCACTTGGAAGTGGAAGACATGATTACACTTACCACCTTGGATATCTTAACGGATTTTCTGAAAATTTTTATGAAACGTATAAGAAATTTGGGACTTTAAATGGGGATCCAGTTCGCAATTCACCTATTTTTTATATGTTTTTTTCAATTTTTTTAAAATTAGGATTTCCTCTTGAAAATTTAAAGATTATCAATTTATTAATATCGTTACCACTTGTTATATTTTTTATTAAATGTCTTGAAGTAAAATATCCTAGCATTGACCTAGAAACAAAAATATATTTTTCATCAGCATTATTGCTTTCCCCAACTATTAGAACTTTGCTGGCATGGCCTTATCCTCTCATATGGGCGATATGTTTTTTTTTAATATCAATATATTTTTTTTTAATTTTCAAGAGAACTAAAAATTTTGATAAAAAAATTATATTTGCATATTATAATATTTTTTTTTTGGGTTTAAGTGCATATTTTACTCCAAAGTTTGCTGTTTTTTCCTTATTTTTTTTCTTTCATTTTTTTTTATCGTTTAAATTTAAAAAACAAATATTTAAAATAATTTTATTTAATATATTTATGGCCATGCCAGCTATTTATTTTATTATTTCAAAAGATTATTATTTATTCGTAAGTGAGCCATTTAGTGTCGATATTTCTACAAAATATAATTTTTCTAACAAAATTATAATAATTTTAACTATGCTTTTTTTATTTTTTATACCTTTTATTACAAAAGAAAATATTTTCTATCAAAAAAAAAATCTTTTTAAAATAGATTATAAATTTTATATCTTTTTATTTTTTATTGTAGTTAATATATATTTTTTTGATTTTTTGAACAGATCTGGTGGTGGTGGTGGAATTTTTTTTCATTTTTCTCAAGTTTTATTTAAAAATTCTTTATTACTCTTTATTATATTTATTATAAGTCTCTGTATATTTAGAATTTTGGGGCTATTTAATTTTAACAATATTTTTATTTTTACACTCTTGATTCTTTATAATTTAGAATTTACAATCTATTATAAATACTTTGACCCTCTGGTGTTTTTTTTGTTTCTTTTTTTAGTTGATTATAAGAAAGATAATTTCTTTGATATAAAAAGATTATCAAAAAAATACTTTATTTTTTATATTTTATTTTTGGCTATTAATTTATCTAAATCTTTTATAACTTATTAGAGTGCCTTTGTAATTTCTTCAGTCATCTTTTTTGCATCTGCAAATAACATCAACGTATTTTCTTTATAAAATAAATCATTATCTATCCCTGCATATCCTGGTGATAAGCTTCTTTTCACAAACAAGACTGACTTGCATTTCTCTACATCTAAAATAGGCATTCCATATATTGGACTTTGGGGGTCTGTTTTTGCAGCGGGGTTTGTAACATCGTTTGCACCAATCACAAATGCAACATCGGCATTAGCAAAATCATTATTAATTTCCTCTAATTCAAAAACTTCGTCGTAAGGAACATTTGCTTCCGCTAATAACACATTCATATGTCCAGGCATTCTTCCTGCTACTGGGTGAATAGCGTATGAAACTTTAATATCATTCTTTTTAAGTGTATCTACCATTTCTCTTAGTGCATGCTGGGCTTGTGCAACCGCCATACCGTAGCCTGGTACTATGATAACTGATGAGGCATTCTTCATCAAAAATGCTGCATCTTCTGCGTTTCCATTTTTTACTAGTTTCTGTTCTTTACTCCCTAAAGATGAGGATTGTTCAACCGCACCAAATCCTCCTAAAATTACATTAAAGAATGAACGGTTCATCCCCTTACACATTATATATGATAATATTGCCCCCGATGATCCAACTAAAGCACCTGTAATTATTAATGCAGTATTTTCTAGGGTAAAACCTATTCCTGCTGCAGCCCAACCAGAATAAGAATTTAGCATTGAAATAACAACTGGCATATCTGCACCTCCAATTGGAATTATCAATAAAAAACCAATTAAAAAAGAAATAGCCAATAAAATCCAAAATAAATTCGAAGATTGAGTTGAACACAAAAGATACATTACAACTACTATAGAAATTAATATTAGAGCATTAAGTGGGTGTTGGCCTTTAAACGTTATTGGTGAACCTGACATTATTCCTTGCAGTTTTAAAAAAGCGATTATTGAGCCTGAAAATGTGATTGCACCAACTACAGCTCCAATTGACATTTCAATAAGACTTCCAAGTTTAATATCTCCAGGAGATCCAAGATTAAAAGCTTCTGGGTTTAAAAAAGCTGATATTGCAACAAATACTGCCGCAAGACCTACAAGACTATGAAAGCCAGCCACAAGTTCTGGCATAGCAGTCATAGGTATTTTATATGCTATAAATGCACCAATTAGACCACCTATTGAAAGGAATATTAAAACAAAGATAAAGCCACTTGAAAAACTTCCTATAGATAAAAATGTAACTGTTATTGCAATTACCATCCCTAAAATACCAAAAAAATTACCTTGTCTAGATGTTTCTGGGGAGGATAATCCTCTTAATGCTAAGATAAATAGTACACCAGAAATCAAATAAAAAATTGCTGATAAATTTGCTGATATCATTATTTATCCTTCTTTTTTTTTT
>Ga0209709_10004576_pt1 | contig 11102 bp, 11 predicted proteins | sample ArcticOcean_MG_C_2_FD_187435 | JGI IMG/M metagenome (GOLD analysis project Ga0209709, IMG submission 187435) | Marine microbial communities from western Arctic Ocean - ArcticOcean_MG_CB4_136 (SPAdes) (version 2) | ecosystem: Environmental > Aquatic > Marine > Oceanic | place: Arctic Ocean... | reverse complement strand
CGTGGTGATTGGGGCGGCGTGGGCGGTCGGCACCCTACTAGGTGCTTTGCGGAAAAGTGGAGATCAAAGTGTGGAGGGATCTAAAATCCTGCTTCTCAGCCTTGTGCTTTGCATCGCGTTCGTGGTACCACTGAACACCGACACCGGAGACGCGCGAACAACGTCTGCCGTCGTCCTTCGCTCCGCCCAGCGAAGTGCGCTGCATTACAGTGTGGGACTCTTTATCGTCGGAATCGGTCTCTCCGTCGTTCGCTAACAAATCTACCGATTTTAATTAATTTTTGATTTGTTGTTTTGATCCGAATCCCGCCCGGCGCGAGTGCCAGCGCAAGATCTCGGCGATCCTTTTGAGCTGCCCTACAACCAGCTGTGGTGTATCTCTCCCTCCGTGCGGTGGGGTTCCAACCACAGGATTTGGGTATTGTAGATACGACGTGTGGAGCGGCACTTTTCGACGGGCAAATTCTGTGCAAACACTGCAGTCGGAACACCAATCCGCTGAGTAAATGTTTTCTCCGAACAATCGAAGGCGTTCGCTTGCCAACCCTGAGCGACGTGCGTGCCGCACCCAACGGAGAACGGCGAATCTGCATGGCTGCATGGCTGCGGCGTGGAGCGCCGGGCCCGCGAAAAACGACATCGATTGGAAGTGGGTCCATGACGTTGGAAAACACCCTTGAAACACTCGAATTACCACCACAACCGCACACGTTACTATGTACTTGCATCATGTGGTGATTGGTGCCGCCGGTTTGGCCGAGTGGTCTAAGGCGGTGCATTCAAGCTGCATTGTGTTCGCACGCAAGAGTTCGAATCTCTTAGCCGGCATTGATTTTTTTTTGCGGTCGATTGTTTGGAATTCATAACGGATGTCAAAATGTGTTTTAAATTGCATTACACAACTAAAAAAAAAATGCAATCTTTTGAACAACACTTTCAGTGCCTGATCAAGAATCTCCAACCAGAATGCACGGCCGCCGAAGAAATCGGCAGCGGAACAAATGGTTCTTGGAATGTCCAACGCGAAGCAGAAGCCATTCAACAGCTCGTCGACTATCGCGGTTGTTATAAAAGCAAGTTCGAGGAGGGTCGACACAAAGTATTGCAGTGGATTTTGATGTTGGTTGCGCATGACCCAGAACGCGGGGACTGGTCCGACAACGAAAGCGACGCATTGATCAAACAGGCTGGTAAGTTATTACATGACTCTGGAGACATGCGCGACCCGCTTGTTTGGGATTTTATTCCCAAAAGATACCGCCGCGATATTGACCTAAAATGGGACGGAATCGGTTATTGGCGAGCTTAAAGCAAGGGGGTTACTAGCATAGAAATTTTCGAGACTGAGTGCGGCTCGTAACAGCGGTACGATTTCGCGTTCCTCCGTCGTCTCAACAATGGGCGCACCACCCTGCGTCCCCCTGACCTTGGTACGATATTCTTCGAGTGACCAGCCACTGGTTGTCGTGTTTTCCCCCGAAATTGGTCGTTTCGAAGCATTGTGCCTGCACGCTCCGGGTGCGAAGAGGTGATTATCTTGTGTTTGTGCCATGTCTTTTCATAGTCAATGCAAAGGCGCGGTCCTTTTGAGCTAAACAAACACACACGTAGTGTTCCAAGCACACCACGGCAGGGTGTTTTTTTTTTATGTTGTACTCACAAACAAAACAAACAAAACAAACAAAACAAACAAAATGTCAGTTGACCAATCTGTAAAAGCTCTCCTCTTCTCTTTGATTCCTCCGTTGAACGTGTTTGGAGGAGGGGGGTGGTTCTTGGGGCAGCACGGGCGACTGGGCGTGCACGCCAAACGAATTGCGTGGACACAGACTATCCTTGCCATCATATGCATTCTGTGGGTTAGTTGGGTAGCTTTTGCGATATCGCAAGGTCCAGAGCATGAATTTTCGAGGGAGGACACTGAACAAGGCAAACAACGGCGAGTACAAATTGCCTCGTTGGTATCCGCTCCGTTTGTGACAGCAATCGGTATACTCGCCGTAGCCAATATTATTATAGCTGCCGTTTCATTTCAGCATGTTAAAAGTTAAAAGTTAAAGAGAATTTTATTTGCACGTGTGATTTTGGGCACGACCTCGTGGGGCAAAAAGATCACAACATGACCTCCACGAAGCAAAATATGTACCTTTAAAAAAATCTTGTTGTGGACAAAAACATGGACCGCCACTCAATTTTCCAACGCGAGCAACAGTTTGGTTGTAAACTTATTGACAATCGTCGCGCCTTCAATCACCGAGTTCTGGCCGGAGGAGCCCTTGGTAAGTACAAGATTCGAGCGTACATCATCCACTGCTACAGAAAAACTCCTGCTGCATCGGTCAAGCTGCTGATTCGAAAGCTGCAAAGGTGTGGCATCTATGCAACCGTGGTCAAATGCATTCACTACAAAAACGAGTGGTTAAAAAGGGATGGGACGCCCAGCACCACGTTCAAAAAATTGTACCAAAACAAGTATTTGAACGCCAACGCCGAGATGACAGGTGTAGAGCATGCCATTGCCATGTCGCACAAACTGGCACTGGAGAAATTTCATTCACAAAACACACACAAATACGGCATGATTCTCGAAGACGATGTTATATTGCGCAAAAAGTTTGCCCAGAAGCTTGATGACATGTTGACGGCCATCAAGACGCACAAAACAAAACGTGTGCGAGAATTCGGCATCTTTTACTTATGGAACTCGAACGCGGCGAGCACACGCTCAAAATTGAAACGAGTCATTCAAACTCCAGAAATTTATGAAGAAACCACCGATCACAATGCAGGCGGGGTTGCGTACATGGTGACAAAAAAATTTGCCAAAAAAGAAATGGACAGGGCACTCCCAATACAAGATCCATCAGACGTGCACAATGGGTACGTTGCCTATCGAAGGCACCACAAAAGCATGGCGTTCCTGACAATCCGGATGGAACTGAACAACGAGACAAGGACGTGCAAACGGAAATTGCCCCAGATCAGCCGCGGGAAATGGTACGACCACCCGTGCATTACATCGCCGCTGGTGCAAACAAACTGGTACGAAGACACGACCAGTCACAGTGAAGTCGCAGATGACTTCAAACTAAAACAATGGGAGCACTTCAAACTCTTGAAACAGAAGGACTTGGTGCCGGCCAAGTACAGAAGACTACGCCCTAAAAAATAAATGCAGTATTTATTTGACCTGTCTTCGGAAAAAAAACTTCGGAAAAAAATATTGCCTCTGTTCAAAATCATGTCGAACGTGTCGAACGCCGCGCAAAAGTCCGAAGACAACGAAGAGGTTGTCGTAACGCCCACGAACTGGGTGAACATCATCGCCACCAAACTTCCGCTTATTGGTCCCAAAATGCCCGTGTTGTTGCAGTCCGAAGGGGCCGATGGCAGCGAAGGGGAGGGGGGTGAGAGCAGTGACGCTGGGTTCGCCATTGGTGCGCTGGGTGGCTGGTTAGCGCTCGCCCTTGTGTTGTCGCTCTTGGCGTTGGCAATCCCCGTTACGCTCACGATTTTCGCTGCGAAGCGAAACCAACCGGGCACGGAACTTTACACGTGGATGTGTGCGTTTCTCGTGCTCATGTGGTGCTCTCAGCTGCTGGCGCCCGTAACCTCTTCGTTTGTTGGGATTGTCGGTGGGTTTGCCGGATTTGTCGGAACGATCGTCATGATTGCGAAGGGTGGTGGTTGCGGTGGGGCTGGTTGCAAACCGGGGCAGAGTGGCGAAGAACTGCTGCGGTCTATCGTGAGATCTGTCGCCGGGTCCGTCGGCTCGGGCTCGTCGTTGTCGTCGTTCTAAAGGCGCACTGCAAAAAAAAAGAATTTGAAGAACATTACTTTTTTTTGGAGCGGGTCGAGCATCGAAGATTTGCCCCTAGACGTGCTTTACATTGTGTGCGATTTTTAACAAGGCGGCAGACGTGCAGACGAAACGTGGTGTCTCGCAAGTAGTAATTGACAAAAAAAATTGACAAAAAAAACAAGTTGTTCTCACGCGTCAAATACACGCAATTGCACAAATTCGAATTTCCATCCAAATTCCATTCTGAATGCCGTCACATCTCTCCAGACTCCCCGTCCCGCTCCGTGGTGCGCTGAAGAAGAAGAAGCGATGCCACACGAGACCGCGGGTGTTCTATAGGGTGAACCGGAAGCGGGAGGGACAGGTAAGCATAAGGGGGAAGTACCGGAAGACGGTTGGGGAGGCAACATTCTTCGGCTACTATCTGGACAAGCTGGAGGTTGAGTTCCAGTTCGAGTACGATGGTAACAGGTATTCGCTGGTCGGGCAATGCCCAGAACGCCGCAAGCTGGGCCGTGTCGGCGAAGTTGTCACAGCGAAGCAGTGGAGCATATGTCCGGTAACGGAAGATGGTGACGAAGTGCCGGACGCCATCAGTGTGGTGGTGTTCGGTGAACGAGAGTAGTGGTTGACCGACGAGCGGGTTGTGGGGCAGAAGCCGTGCGTGATGTTGTTTGTCGAAAACAATGTATAGAATCCGAAGAGATTTACAGACATAAAAAAAAAAATGTTGTGTTTATTTGATTGTATGTTTTGTTTAATGAGTTGCGTTTGTCGCGTTTGAGTTGCTTTTACGCATTGTTACGCATTGGTAAGGTCGATGGCGTTTGCTGCCCCTTCTGCAAGTCTGGCTTCCAAAGACACCTGACCGAGACAGACCACGTCCGAAGAGCTGCTCGAAAACTTCGACTTCTTGGACTTTTTCTTTGCCCTTGCACCGCTACTTCTGCTCTTGCGCTTCTTTACCCACAATGCACCTCGCCTGTCTTCGTTTGACATGGCATTGGCGACGGACCGGACCAACAGATTTTTACGAGACCCCGGAAGTTGCACCCTTTCTTCTGGGTCCATGCGTACACGCCAGAGAGCGGCGTGGCTCTCTGCTGGCACGTCAACTGGTACAGTCACAAGTCCGCTCCTCCCCATAATGGAGTAGCGACGGTGTATTTCACTCTGCAACCCCTTCAAGAACGCTTTCACATACGCTTTCGTGTTGTACTTTGAAAGCACGTTCGTTTTTACGCAAGAGATAATGTTTTTCAACTCTGCCACGGTCATGTCCCGTGGAAAGCATTCAAGATATAATTGCAGGTCACACATCTTTGTATTCATTCGCACCCCTGAACCACGTTTCGTGTAGTTCTTCCCTCCCCACAATTGTGCTCCCGCAGGGATAGTGCGCAGTTGAACTAAAAGCCTTGTAAGGTCTGGTGCAAAGTCTGCTGGGATTGGTCCCGCCACCCGCAAGGAGATCTCTTCAACATCATTAAACGACATGATAACCAAAAATAAAAAATCGTAGCAAAAATTTATGCAAAAATCTGGAATTTTTTTTCGATTTTCTTTCGTTTTGACGCGTGAAAAAAAAATATTTAAATAAATCTCACGCGTCGAAATAAATATTACTGAATAAATATTATTGAATAAATATTTTTTGAGATGGAGACCCAAATGACCTCGACCACCTCCCTTGCCATAATTTCGCCGTTGCGGGGACTCTACGGCGGCAGATGGTACACGGTCGTAGCGTGTGGGGACTCGACGGTCGGTGTGGCCATTCCGGAGTGTGTTGTTTTCACCACGGTGTCGCACACAAGTCGTTGCGTGGTATACACGCTTCCAGAGAAACCAGCACCGAAAGACATTGATGGCGTTCAGGAAAAAGTGTTTGGCACTCCGTCGTTCGCATGTGGGCTCAAACCGATCGCGCCGTGTGCAGTGCGAGTGTGGGACGACAAGCAGCATTGTTTCGTGAACACGCGTCGCCCCACAGAGGAGCAAGTGCAGGGCATCGCCATCGCAGACACTTTGTTGAGCCTGAAATGTGCCGCGGAGAGAGTGGTGTCGTATTTTGTCCAAGAGAAAGAAAAGAAAAGTGTGCAGTGCACGAACTGCGGGTGCGTGCGTCGCATGTGCGTTGACATCTGCGGGAAGAGTGCTGCCAAGAACGGTGTGGTCACGTGGACTCGATCAGAACGAAAACGCTTCATCGCCGCGCAACGCGCACTGGGGCACACGGGATTCTCAAAGTGGGAGGAAGACAACTACCTTGTTGCGTCAAGGTCTTGGTTCAAAGACTACATCGCGTGTGTGAAGCGGTGTCCTGTGTGCACAGGCAAACCGACGCAACGCCCTGCTATGATGATACACGTGTGTATGGGCTGCAAACGCAGCATGCACGCGTGCATTGCCAACCCCTGCGTCTGGCAGTGTACGAAAATAAGGTTTTGGAAAGAAGAAAATAATAAAACAATAATCGTGTAATTAATTTGTCGTAATTAATTTGTATTAATTTGTATTCATTTTCTGTAATATCTCTGTTTGCTTTTGCATCACAGTACGCATTATGTCCTGATTTTCTGTCAGTAGTTTTATGGCACCTACAACGTCACACATCAACTTACCAACCGTAGGGACCCCGTTCATTGTGTCAAACGCGCTCAAGTTGTCGCTTGTCAACGACCCGAGAGACGGCGTAGGGGACATCGGTTCAGCGGGATACATCTCAACCTGCGGTGGTGAAAGAGGAGAGGGAAGACCAAATGTTTCTTCCGGCATACGCAACTGGTCCCACGGGTGGCACTCGTTACCACTGTCGTCGGAAGACGACACCTCTTCGCTGCTGCTGTTGCTGCTGTTGCTGCTGTCGTACTGTGCGACGGTCGGTTTCTTCGTTCGACGTCTTTTTGCTTTGACCGGTACCGGTCGATTTTTTGCGGTTTTACGTTTCCCACTCCGTGCGGCCGACACGAAAAATGGTGGACTGCGTGCTTGGTGTCTGTTCCCATCGCCGTCCTTCACCGTGCACGCAATACAAAATTGCTGCTCGCCCGCCGTCGCCTGTATGACTCGAACTTTCACAAGCATACCCTCGTAATACGGGTACGATGGGAGATCCTCGCACGCTCCACCGCTGCGTTTGCCCAGCTCGTCTCCGATAAATGTAAATCCACAACTGGTTCGTTCTTCGGGGGGCAGAGAACGATTCCCGGTGTCGTCCACTCGCCACTCGTGACGCTTCGGAACCACGACGCCACCGTCCGTAAGAATTTCTACGGACAACACACCATCCTTCACACCACCAAGTCCAGTAAGCTGCACTTCAAGCGCGGCCTTTTCCCACTTGGGCGTCGCGTTGTAGTAGAGCACGCGGTCTGTCTCATCGTGGGATGCGCTCTGGAACTGAACCAGCATTTGTTTTTTGTTTTGTTGTTGTTGTTTTTTTCTTTCTTTTTTTTTTCAAACTCCCCCTGTGCCCCAAAAAAAGTATTTTTTTTCCGCGTGATTTTTTTCGTGTCCCCACACAATGACCAGAAAAAAAATACTTTCCATTAAATCCTCCACACAATGGTGCAAGTGTCGGACCACTGAGGTTGACGTGTTCGGAAACGCAGCGAGGTGTCAATAGTCGTCTTCTGATTCGGAGTCGCTGCCGCCAAGCTCCGCGCGGCACATGGGACACGTCGTGCTGCGTCGGAACCACTCGACCAAACACGTTTCGTGAAAGGTATGTTTGCATCCTTCGAGTCGCACGCCCCCGCGAATGTCAGCAATGCAAATCGGGCACGTGTACTGCTGGTCTTTGGGGCACGTCCATTTTCGCACGCCCAAATCCCAGCGATGCACGAAGCGTACGTGCCTCGGATTACTGGGAGACTCGCACCGAATCATTTTTTGTAAGGCGCCGGCGTTTTCGCTTTTTGTAAGTCACGACATTTATCTCAGTCTCCACGCGAACGTGAGTTTTCAGGTCCACGTGCCCGATGTGCGTCGCCAACCCTTGCTCCAACGCCTCATGTGCGCTGTAGTTCGTGTCAACGTTCTTGGCGAGCAGTTTTTCATAGTAGGACGCTCGCTTTCCCGTGCGCGCAAGTACTTTGCAGAGCAAATGGTTGATGCGCTCGGTCTCCTTTACGTCGATTTGAAGTTCGGGCAGCGTGTCCTTGCCCGAACCGCCACGCACAGAGTGAACCATGACGAGGCCGTTCGGGGAGATCACACGCTTCTCTCCGCACGCGAATAACACGGTTGCGGCGCTTTCCACATTCCCCTTGGCGCACGTGATGACGGGGAGGCCGCACGCGTCGAGCGCGTCGACAATTTTGAGCGCAGAGTAGACGGACCCGCCGTCCGAGTGCAGGTTGAGCAGCACGTGCGTTTGGCCCGAGCGCACGACCTTTTTAAGGTGCATTTCGACGTCTGCCGCGATCTGTTCGTCGATGTTGCCGACGATGCGAATCTCGAATGGCTTGACTTCGTGGGCCCACTTGACATTGACGAGAAGGGGGTCGATGTGTGGAATTACCTCGATTGCGTCGCATGTGCTGTCGCAGTCATCCTCCTTATCGGTCATTTTTTTCTGCACACAAGAAAGGTGTATGATCCGAAAAAAAAAAAGAAAAATATGAAAGATGGACGCTGCAATTTGAATTAAAAGGTGTATACGGTACGAACCAACTAGGCCGGTCGGGGGCGAAAGTTTCTGCTAGAATCGCGTTCCAACTTTTGAACTTGGGTGTGGATCGTTTTAAATTGTAAACAACATTCTGTTTTTTTTTTTTTTTAATTACTAACCCGCCGTTTGCGACAACCACAAACAATACACGTACACACCATGTCCGTCTACATCACGAACAAACCAGAGATCACAAAACCCTACGACCACGCCGCGTTCACGGCCGTGCTGCGGCGTCTTGGTGACGGTCTGAACGTGGACGTTGTACAAACCACAAAGGTGATTCAAGGGTTGCTTCCCGACGGCGAAATCACCCGGGTCGAGTTTGATGAACTGGCCGCGCGGACGTGCGCGTCTCGCACGCTGCGCCATCACGACTACGGGTTGTTGGGTGGACGCATTTTGGCCGAGTCACTCCAAAAGACCGTAGGCCTTCCCTTCTCGCAAAACTGCGCACGGCTTTTCGATCACGCACCGAACGGCAAGCACGAGCCGCTGCTCGCGCAAGACGTCTACGACCTCGTGGTTCGGAACGAAGAAAAGCTGGACGCGGCCATTGCACCGGAAAGAGATCTCGACCTGCGCTTCTTTGGGCTGCGCACCCTGCAGCGCACCTACCTGATCCGCAGCGGTATTGACCGCACCATATGGGAGACGCCACAGTACATGTTCATGCGCGTCGCGCTCGGCACGTGCGCGGGTGACGTGGACGTCGCCATCCAGACCTATCACGATATGTCCACGCGCAAGTACGTGCATGCCACCCCGACACTCTTCAACGCAGGCACACCGCGTCCACAGCTCTCCTCGTGCTTTCTGTTGCAGATGCCCTCCGACTCGCTCGAAGGTATCATGGTTGGGCTCACACAGTGTGCTCAGATCTCAAAGCACGCCGGAGGAATCGGCCTGAGCTTCCACAACATAAGGGCAAAGGGCTCGCGGATCCGCGGTACAAACGGCACGTCCAACGGCCTCGTACCGCTGCACCGCGTTGCCAACCAACTGTCTCTATACGTCGATCAGGGTGGCGGCAAGCGCAAGGGCAGCATCGCCTGCTACCTCGAACCGTGGCACGCCGACGTCGAGGACTGGATCCAACTGCGGCTCCCCGTGGGTTCTGAAGAGGCCCGTGCGCGCGATTTGTTCTACGCGCTGTGGGTTCCGGACCTGTTCATGAAGCGGGTGCAAACCAACGAACAGTGGACGCTCATGTGCCCCAACGTCTGCCCGGGCCTCGACGAGTGTTGGGGCGATGAGTTCGAAACGCTGTACGAAAAGTACGAGGCAGAGGGCCGTGGTGTACGCACCATCAAGGCACAGGACCTGTGGTTTCGCATTCTTACTTCACAGGTAGAGACCGGGGGCCCGTACCTTCTGTACAAGGACGCGTGCAACCGCAAGTCGAATCAACAAAACCTCGGCTGCATCAAGAGTAGTAACCTTTGTGCTGAAATTGTCCAGTACACGAGCCCGGATGAAATCGCGGTGTGTAATCTGGCGTCCGTTGTGCTGCCATCCTACGTCACTGCGACGGGATTCGACTTTGAAGAACTCGAAGCGCACGTGCGGCGCGTTACCCGCAACCTCGACCGGGTTATCGACATCAACTACTACCCACTCCCCGAGGCCAAGAACTCCAACTTCAGACACCGTCCAATCGGCATCGGCGTGCAAGGCCTCGCAGACGTGTTTCAGCGGCTGCGCTTACCCTACGACAGCAAAGAGGCGGTCCAGTTGGACGCACACATTTTCGAGACCATTTACTTTGCGGCTGTGTCCGAGTCTTGCGCCGGGGCCAAAGAAAGGGGGCCCTACGAAACGTTTTCAGGATCTCCGGCGAGCGAGGGGCGGTTGCAGTTCGACATGTGGGACAAAACGGAAGAGGTGTACACGAACGGCATCGTCGGTCGCGAACGATGGGAGGCGCTCAAGGCCGACGTCGTGGAGCATGGGCTGCGCAACTCACTGTTGACCTCGCCCATGCCCACCGCGTCGACCTCGCAAATAATGGGGTCCTTTACACAGGCCTTTCACCCGATCCCCACAGTGCTGTACCAGCGGCGCACCCAGAGCGGCGATTTTCTCCTGTGTTGCCCCGCCTTCGTCGACGAGATGGTCTTTCGAAACCTCTGGACCGACGAGGTGCGCAACGTGCTGCAGCGGTGCGAGGGTCGTCTTTCCAACCCAATGTGTGAGGGTGTGGTCCCCGATGATTTGCGCGCGCTCTTCAAATCCGTGTGGGATACCAAACAAAAATTTGTCGTCGACCATGCGCTCGCGCGCGGACCCTTCATTGACCAGTCCCAGAGCATGGAACTCTGGCTGGAATCTCCCACTACCAAGACGTTGACCTCGATGCATTTTTACGGGTGGAAGAAAGGTTTGAAAACTGGACTCTACTACTTACGGAGCCGGTCCAAAGCACACTCCATCAATTTCAGCGTGACGCACCAGTCTCAAGACGCGTGTTCGCGTGAAGCCAAAGAAGAAGAGTGTTTGAGCTGTGGAAGTTGAAAAATATTTTTAGGGACTTTTTGCCAATTCGTTTTTTTTTTCATTGAGTTTTGGGCCGATTCCAACACAATGCACGCGTCAAAAAATATTTAGAAAAAAAAAACAATATTT
>Ga0209709_10004575_pt1 | contig 11103 bp, 20 predicted proteins | sample ArcticOcean_MG_C_2_FD_187435 | JGI IMG/M metagenome (GOLD analysis project Ga0209709, IMG submission 187435) | Marine microbial communities from western Arctic Ocean - ArcticOcean_MG_CB4_136 (SPAdes) (version 2) | ecosystem: Environmental > Aquatic > Marine > Oceanic | place: Arctic Ocean... | reverse complement strand
CTCTAGGAATCTGTTGCATATTCATTTTACCACTTGATGACAGCCTTCCTGAAGTTGTTCCATGCAGGTTGAAACCTGTACGAAGTCTACTATCTCTGTCTAGCTGTGGGTAAATCTTGTCAAGATATGTACTCTTAATCTTTACTTTCTGTCTTATGTCTAGTACTAATTGTGGTACTTCATGATGCTCTGCTAATTCTTTTAACACTTCTGCATCAGTACTATGTGCACCCGTTCCAGTCTTTTTACCTGTAGGTTTTAAGCCTAAGAAGTCAAAGAGTAATCCTCTAAGTTGTAATGTACTATTAGGATTGAAGTCTTTACCTTGGTTGTGTTCAAACTCTTTGATAGCTGGATAAGTATATAACTTCTTAACTGCTTCATCAATTTGTGTTTGCATTAACACTGAAGATGTTTGTAGCCTTTCTTTGTCGAAAGGTACTCCAATATCTTGTATGTCTGTTAAGAAACGACAGGCAGGTAATAGTATATCTTTATATACTCCATATAACCTATCATTCTTTACTAGTGCATTTTCAAACTTCTGAAATAACAAGAAGGTACACACTGCATCCATAGCAGCATAGTCTTTCATAACATCAAATGGAATTAAGTCCCAAGTGAAGCTACCTTTCAGTATGCCATTTCTACGGCAGTAGTCATCCATCCATTCGTACATTCCTTTTTCATAGTCTCCATAAGGTGTGTACTTAAGTGATAGCTGTTTCAAACCATGCGTGCCTGGGTTCTCGTCTAGCATATAATGAAGTAGCATAGTATCTTCGAATCTTGGAAACTTAAATCTAAAGTGATATTCAAAGAAGGCTAAATCAAATTTAGCATTATGAAATACTACTCTCTTTTTGTCAAATAGTTGTTGGAGTAGCCCTTCTGCTTTCTCATCTATACACTCACAGTCTATATATGCTCCGTGTTCTTCTTCATAAGATAAACTAATACCAAGCATATAACCATCTCTAGGATATAATCCAGATGTCTCTGAGTCAAGGGCTATAAAATCATTATCATGATTCAATGCGTTCTCTAAAAATGTATAAAGAGTTGGACTGTCTGTAATGCCGTAGCACTTATCTTCACCAAGCTTTTGTTGTTTTAGTTTTCCTTGTGTGTACTTAATAATATTAGATTGTGATTCTTCCCATGTTTTCTTAGCTTCAGGTTTGAAGGCTAACATAGCTGGATTTATTACTGGTAAGTACTTGTCATCAATACAACGACCACTATACTCTGTTACAGAGTTTTGGTTGGTGAAATACTTTAGGCACTCTGAACCTACTAGTATTATCCAGTCGTAGTCATCTTCATTGATAACTATATCACAGTCTCGTTTTAATACTTTCTTTATTGTTGGATCAGAACATAATTGGAACTGGTCAAACTGTATTTCATTGTTAAATAATCGCACATAGTCATTACGACTAGGCTTGCTCTCTACTAAGGCTATTTTAGCCATATAATGTCTCCTTTAAATCTTTTACTTTTTCTTTTGTTAGTGCTCCCGCATCTTCTAATTGTATCGGTAGCTTTATGTTTTTTGAGAGTAGTCCTGCAATCTCACACATCTCTACGATTCCTACTGCGGCTTCTTGTCCTGCCGCATCGGGATCAAATAATATGTCGATTCCTTCTACTCCTTGCATCTTTAATAATTTTAGTTTTTCTATATCAATGTTTCGTGTACCAAAACAACACAGACTATTTGTTAGTCCTTTGTCATGTAGGTTCAAAGCATCAAATATACCCTCTACTAATATTACACGCCCTTTGATGGGGCGGACTCGAGCAGGAAATAAAGGCAATACTGCTTTTGGGGGATGTATTATATACTTTGGAACATCAGTGGGGGACTGTGTTCTGCAATTGAATGCTGATATTTTTCCTGTCAAGTCCTTAATTGGAAAAGAAATTCTGCCTGTAAATGGTTTGTCTGGATGCACGAAGGCATCAAACAATTTGTATGTCTCTGGTGAAATCTGTCTCCAGTTACCTACATACGGCATAAAATTCTTTGGCATCTTCAATCCTACGGAAGATGCTCTTTTTTCTTCTATCTTTCTTCTAGCCTGTTCTCTGCGAATATCTAACGGATTAGATGGCGCATCGTAATAGTTAAATATATTACCTTTAAAGCCACAAGAAAAACAGTTGTAAACTCCTGTTATCCTATCAATTCTCATACTTGGGTTGCCGTCGTCATGCTCAGGATTTAAACATGCAACTACGCAGTCTGCTGGAGACAACTTATAATCTATTTTTCGTTCTTGTAATAGTTCTTCTACTGTCATACAATAGTATTAATTATTACTCCTAGTACAAAAGCTACGCAGAATAATACTCCTGCTATAGTTATTGCATAGAAAAAGTGTTCTAAAAATTCTTTCATAGTTTTTTATGCTTCCAACCTTTAAGTTGGTCTCCAAGTTCTTCGAAGTCCGTCATAGCTTTTCCACTTGGATCTTCTTTGTGTTCGTAGTATTTACTCTTCCAAGCAAGTTCTACCATTTGAAACCATATTGCTATGGCTTTATTTCTAAATTCTTTATCTCCCCATAAGTAAAACATATTCCACCATTCTTTTTGAAAACGGAATACTTCTACTTTCATTGTCTTAAACATCCAGCCATCTTTATGTGTCTTAACTATTTCTTGCATTGCTCTCAGTCTTTGACTTCCTGCAATCGGATAATAACTGGGCATGGTTAGTATTGGGGACTGTATGCCATGCAATATTAAACTTTCCATAAGGGGCTCATTTACTGGTACTTTGTGAATATTATCACGCACCGTTGGTTGATTCAATAAAAACTTTATTGATCTTGTTTCCTGATCGAAAGGTGGCAGAGCTATTAACTCTGCCGTTTCTTTACTTATTCTATCTGCTGCCACTATTTCTTACTTTTCTCCAAAGTCCATGTCTACGTCTTTTCTCTATTTCCATGCGTACCATATAAGTTCTAATTAGTGCTACTACTGTAAATATGAAAGTCGTAACAAGTGATATTAAAATTGCACTTGTCCACTCCCATCTTTCAATAAATAACCATAATAAGAATGTCTGCAATGGAAAATTAATTAAAAGAGCAGCACCTACTTGCACTACAGATTCTTGTAGTGCGGCTTTTTCTGTTTTAGTCATAATTCATTTCATCCCATAATTTGTTTTCGTGTTCTGTCTCGTAAATAATACGAAACTCCTCGATTGTTGGTTCTGCAATCCTGAGATTGCCCTGTTTTAGTCCTCTTACATATCTAGTGTATGCTATGAGTAACTGTTTTTCTGTGTATAATATCATATATCGTCTACGTTTTCTCCTGTTGCCATATTGTTAGCTATTGCTTCTTTCTCTTTAGGATTCATAGCAGACTGTGGACCAATCTTTAAGGTCTCCCAATCTACTGTACTAGTAAAACTTTCCATTCTATTACTTCTCATTTTCACACAATTAAAGGTCATACAATTATCTTGTTGTTCCCATGTCTCTAATGAGTAAGCAGCATCCGCCGCATCAAGAATACCTTTTGCAAACCTAGCTTCACCACTCGCATCTGTTTGATACGGAGCAAACACCATAGTTTCATACTCTTGTGCATATAATTTCATTTTCTTACTTACTTCTATCTGTTCTGTCCAATCATATTGTCCACCACTACGGCTTGGAGCATTATGTCGTTTAACTTGGTTTAGATAGTCTACTATTACTACGCCTACATCTAATTGATTTACTTTTTTATCTAACTCGGATTGAATCTTGGATAAAGTAAGCGACGGGTCATATATTACATCTAACTGTCTTTCTTTGTGTAGGTCTAACTTGGTTAATTTCTTGTGAAATTCATCAAAGTCATGTGTCTTTTTAAACTCGGGCAGTAGTTCGTGTCCGCCGTCGAAACGACCTGCCCACCATCCACCTACCATATTCCATTCCTCACTAGAAAGCATTTTGTTTCTAAGTCGGCTAAAAGGGATCTTGGTGGATATGGCACATATTCTTTGTAGAATTGATCTACTGTCCATTTCTATTGTAAAATAGATAGCGCTACGACCTGAGTCGTATACATTTGCTGCGAGGTTACAACAGGTAAGTGATTTACCTGAGCCTCTTCGTCCGCCTACTAACACTAGGTCTTTAGGCGAGAACAAAATCTGTGAGTCATACTCACTGTTGAGTCCTAAAGGTAAGTACCTTGATAGTTCCTTGTCATCTTCAAATAAGGAAATACTTTGCATACTTTCTTCGGGTGGTTTGACATCTACCTTGTCACTTACCTTTAAAACTATTTCTTGTAATTGTTCTATGTTTTCTTCTGCTGTTGCCATTGCAACGGTGTTATCAATATATGCATCGAGTTGGTCTAGTATTTCTACTTGTGCATATTCATTCTTTAGATAGTCTAATAAAAGCCACGCGTCTACCTCGACATCTACTGACTCGATTGCGAATATTTTTTCTTGGAGTTGTCGATCTCGCACTTCATAACGGAGATCTTCGAATTGTGGAAGGTCTTGATAATTATCTATATGTTTATCAAGGATACGGAAAATTGACTGGTACTCGCCAGGTAGGTAATGTTCTTTTAGCTTAGCCCATGTGTCTAAGTCTTTCTGAACTATAATCTGTTTTAATAACGCTGACGCAATATTCAATGACCTCTCCCAAAGTAATATAAAAAATAGGCAGGGGCGAACCCCTGCCATAAACTAATCTAAGTTTTAGACTTAACTAATATCTTTTTTAGCCGCGCCGTTGTAGTCTGAACATTGTAGACCACGTCTTGTTAGCATAGTTTTTACACCTCTAACAGTTTTGCCAATCTCATCAGCAATAGCTTCAACAGTCATTCCTTCAACATCAATGTCTGCAAGAACATCTGCTTTAGATGAACCTTTAGTTTCTTTTTGTTTAGGGATAGCGTTGATCTCGCCACTTCTTAGAAGTGAAAGAGCTTTTCCTCTGATTGAATTAACAGATTTGTCTAATGCTGCAGCGATTTCTTCTACGAATGATCCGCCGTTCACCATTTCAACAAAGGTTACTTCTTCTGAAGGAGTATAAGTTCTAACTGTCTCAACTTTAGGAGCAGGCTTAACGTGGGAAGTTAATTCCATTGATAAGATTTTTCCTTGGATTGATTTAGCTGAGAAGTGTCCGCCTTCAAAGTTTGATGCAATTTCTGCATATGTGTAGTCGCCTGAGTTATCAGAAACGAATGCACTTAAAGTTGCTTCTTGGTCTTCGCTAAAAGATTTTGAAGCAGATGCTGAAGCTAGTTCAACATCGAATCCCATCTTTCTCAATTTGCTAGAAACTGATCGTGTAGATGTTTCTAACTCAGTTGCAGCGCTAGCTACAGTGATTTGAGTGATTGGGCTTTCAGAACCAACAAAGTCTGTTAGTTGTTGAGTTCTTTCGTCTGTCCATTTTGGTAATGCCATTTTTTATTCCTCTATAATGTGTTTTAGGTTATTAAATATTTCTATCCCTAGTTCTTCTGCTTTCTTAGTTTTTGAACTTGCAATTCCACTCTCGTTAAGTAAGATAGTTACATCTTTCGTTAAGCTATCTTTTACGATAAAGCCGTATTTTTCTAATACTTGCTTAGCGGCTGCTTTAGTTGGGTAGCTTTTCAACTTACCACTAATGCAAACTGTTCCCTTAGTGTCGCTATGACTGACTTCTGCCTGTTTATCACAAGTAAAAGAAAATGGGAGTTTATCATAACCATTCGTGAAGAACGTATTCTCCAACCAAGTTACAAGGTTCGACGCCGCTTTCGGACCCAGACCTGCTTCTATACATATCTCTGGGGTTATCTCATATATTGATGAGATGTATTTCGCTAATTTATTAGTAGCACTTGAGCCAATCAGCGGTATCGAAAAAGCTGGTAATAGAGTTATGAGGTTGACACTCTTTGAGTTTTGAATTTCTGTGTGTAGTTTCGTACCTAGTTTCTCTGAATCCAGTAAAGATGATATTTCAACTTGGGATAAGTAATAAATATCATCATAATCATTTAGACCAAGTCTATCTATAGTAGATGGACCAAGCCCTTTAATCTTTAGGGTTTTTGCAAAGTGTTCTAAACGCTTTGCTGATTTAGCAGAACAAGTAGTACTGAGACAGAATAACTGATCGTTCACAAATTCCAATTCGCTGTTGCAAGCTGGACAATTTGTTGGCGGTACTATCTCTCTCAATGTTTCTCTTTCTCCTAAATATGATACTATTATATCAAACGACTGACCATTTGTCAAGAGTTATTTTTTGGAAAGTCTGATAAAATAAGGGATGAAATTTTGAAGCACTCCGTATGCCCACCAAACTTTTGTTTGGGTTTATAACTGTCGTGTTTAAACTTCTCGTGTAGCTGTTGCTCGTATTTCCAACAGTTGTAGATGGTGTCGTGGTAGGTTCGTTGAATACGCAACTCATAACCTTTGAAGCCACGGCTTCTTTTTATAACATGCCGCCAGTCTTTGCCACCAGCAATTCCTACCTTGATGCACTCGCGCTCAAAGGTCTGTGTATTAACTAATATAACTCCGTAAAGAACACCTTCTCTTAGTTGTTCTTCAGGTCTATTGTTAAAATAAGTTTGGTTGTATACTCCTTTACTCATTAGTCCACTTCAGTCCGTTTTCTAATGCAAAGAGACACCCTTGATAAAATTCTCTGTCATCTTCTTCTATGAAGTGCCATTTGTATTCTACTTTGCTCATATGTTTATATACTTTCTTAGGATTTGTAAGATGTACTTGTTTATTCATCATCATCTCTAGCTTGTCAAAGTGTGTTACAATATCGTTTTTGTATGTTTCTAGTTTACTCATTTCCAATCATTCCCCTCATACCAACCTACAACACTATATCGGCTTCCTTTTGTTACTTTTGTTACTCTGTGCTGTAAAAAAGAAGGGAATATTAATACTGTTCCTACTTTTCGTATTTGTACTTTTTCTGGTGGCTTAATATATTTCATAAACTCAAAATCGCCTCCTTCATAATCTTCTGTATCGGATAATTGAATCGTAACACTAAGTTTTCGATTTGACTTAATGTTTGTAGTTGTAAAGTCGTCTACATGATAAGCGTAAAAATCCCCTTCATTGTATCTTGCTATTTGATGTTCGGAGTAGTTATTTAGATGAACTCCAAAAGACCCTCTATTTGCTATAGTTATATACTGGTGTAACATTGAAGTTAATAAAGAACTATATTCCGAACCAAAAGGAATTGGTAATACTTTAGATAGTCTAATTTCTTTTACTACTTCTTGCTTTGGTCCAACTACTCCCTGCACAGTTTTTTCTGATTTATAAATCTCTTTTAGTTCTTCACATTTTTCTTTTGGAAAAGCAGAAGGAAAACAATGCCAATAATTTATCATATTACCAGTTATGTACTACATTTGCCATAATAAATACAGCACAAAGTAGATTTGTAAGTACAATAATAAATCTTATAAGACCTATTGCATTTTCGTTTCTTCTATTATAGCCATCTTCCTCATCAAATGAGCCGAGAGCGTGTTTTAATATAACCCAAGTTCTTGTCATGTGTTTTGTACTCCACTCATAGTTCAGTCCACCACCGTAATAGTAATACTACTACTGTAACGAAGCTAAACATAATGATGGGTGTGAGATATGTGTCTAGCAACTAAACTCTCCGAACGATACGAGGGATAATTTCTCCACTTCGTATGACTTCTACTCTACAACCAATCTCTAAGTCGAGATCAATTATATAACGCATATTATGTAAAGTTGCTTTACTAACCATTGCGCCGTCTATTTCTATCGGTTCTAGCATTGCTACTGGGGCTACTACTCCAGACTTGCCTACATTCCAGACAACATCATTTAGAGTAGTTTCTACTCCTTTCTGAATTTGTTTGAGAGCGTATGCTCCTCTAGGGTGGTGTGAGGTGTATCCTCGTTTGTTAAACTCCTCATGGGAGTCTATTCTAAATACTAAGCCATCGTCTGGGTATTCGTTCCAATTACTCGCGGTAACTGTTGAAAACCCAGATTCAGCCAAAAACATTAAGTCATCTGTCCACGACTCATTCCAAGACTCCTGCAATCCATATGCAATGAAATGCAAGTCTCTAGTCTTAAATTCTTCCGTGTCGTTTAGACCTAACGCACCCGCTGCATAATTACGGGCATTTTTGATAGTCTTTGGTGCTACTACTTCTCCTGTTACTTGGACAAAGTCCTGTCGACTTATCATATCAAAGTCAAGTTTATAAGGAACTAGGGTAATCATATGGTCTGTTATATCCAAACCTTTCTCACCATCTCCTCGTGTTAGGGCTTGATGTAGTGTACCTTTAACATATAACAATGAAACTGCTGCTCCGTCCAGTTTAGGACTTACAACTACTGAACCCTTGTAGTTATCAAACGGGTCTTTGGTACCAATCTCATTTGAGAAAACTTTTTGCAATGAGTACATTTGATGTAAGTGAGGAATTCGGTTATTGCTAGACGAGTGTCCTACTTCGTCATAGCCCGAAATCTCAACCAATTTATCAAAAGCTGTATCCGACATGGTAGGGTTACCATTATAATAGTCAGTTGATGCTTGTTGTAATATTGTTTTTAAATTTTCCATTTATATATTATACTATTTTTTAGAAGCCGTGTCAAGAATTATTTTCAGGGTAGGTATATTTCATCTAGGACATCTTTGAAGTGAGACTCCAATATGTCCTTAGCTTCCGCCAATGATAATATTTCTACTAGTCCTTCGAATAATCCTCTCGAATTTTCAAAATCCAGCTTCATTGCTACCCCATCTTTGGACGGCTTGAAAGTGCCATCAAAGTCAAGGTAATATTTTCTTAGATGTAAGTACTCAATCTCTCGAAAGGTATTGATTGTCAACTTAATCTGTTCTGTTCCTTCTGCATTTTCCGAAATGATTTTCTCATACATCTCGGGTGCTTCATGTAAATTCATCGTTTATTCCTCAGTATTGAACTAAGGGGTTGGATGTTAGTTACATTATTAGGTATTAACAGACGATAAGAGTCTGTATCCCAACAAAATAATAAAACCGAATCCACAGTTTCTATGGCTCGATTCTTCTTACTCTGTATATACTTATTATCAAAGTCTAATGTGCAAACATTATACTTTAATTTTCGTGAGTTTGTACTTCTGTATGTTATAACTGCGTCTCCGCAGTTAGTTACTGTTCTGATGAACTCAGATTTTTTCACTATGATACTCCATTACTATTAAGAAAACTCTTTCCCTTTAGTAATGGGCAGTATCGTCTATTTTTTTAACTTATTTTGTTATTGCGTTGATAACACCTGTGAAGTATACTGATGCTTTGCCTGTCAATTTGTCAATGATGTCTGCATCAATGTCTTGACCTGCGTCAGTTAAAGCACCTTTAAGGGCTTCAGCTGCGTCAGCTTTACTTACTCTAGTACTAGCAGTGCCTGAAGCCTTTGCTGTACCAGTTGCAGGGGTTTTCTTAACATACACGCCAGCTTTAGTAAGAATCATTCTGACACCATTTGGGCTTTCGCCTAATTCGTCAGCAATATCTTTTACAATCTCCATACTTGTTTCTGGAGTTGCCTCTGCTTCTGTGTACATTTCAACGGCTTGAGCTTTGGATTCGTCTGTCCATGCCATGCGCCTTCTCCTTTTTGTACCTCGATATCCTGCACAAGTGCCGAACTTATCGAGTTGTTGTTGATAAAATCTATCTCCCATATATATATATTATACAGAAATATAGACGCTAAGTCAAGAACTATTTTATAGTTCCTTACCAGTCTAGGCTACGAACGAACTCAAGTTTTTCCTGAGCAGCTGCTCCTTTCTCTACTTGTTCGTTAATAGCACCTACTATATCTGAATGCTCCCCAATTCCTGCAGGGTGGCTCAAATATACTTTTATGTTTGCTGTTGCTTCAGCCAAGTCTCCTTCATATCGGGCGACTAAAGCATTTCTTAAAACTTCATTCATTTCTTTATTCCTAAAATTGCGTTTATATACGCTAATACCCACATCTTTCTTTTGTTTTCTGAAAAAACAACTTGAAAAATCCAAGGTGTTAAAATAAATAGTGATAGTATATACATTACAAAATGTACTCCTCTATACTTTAGCACTATTCTTCCTTCTGGTTTTCGTTCTATTATACGCATCATAACAGGGTATGTTCTCCATACTAGCATGAGCCAAGTCGATAACCAAAAGGACAAAATTATTGTCCATGGCTCCATGTAATTTGTTTCCTATATTATTGCGCCGTACTTTTCTAAATGTTTTAAACTGCCTAGGTCATAGGCAAGTGCTGTGGCATAGTAGCCACCTTCTTTGATAAAGCCAAAGTAAGGGCTTTCAAAGTCTGTTAGTTCTATTACATAAATCTGATAGCATTTGCTACCATACTTATCTTCATAGTTAGTATCATTTCTGAACTCTTTAATAACTCGTGCTGGTAAATCTTTTCCTGTGTACCATACTTTCTCGCCTGGCTCAAAAGTATTAGACACACATTCTTCGGGTAAGTAACCACTACCCCGTTGTTCTGTTTTTGGTCTCTTTTCTGGTACTCCTACTCTATTAATTATATTCTTTACGAAAGTAGAACTACGATACATTGCCTTTGCAATATCTGATATCGGGCGTTCATCTAAGTACCACTCTATTGTTTGTTTTATTTCTAAGTCAGTTGCTTTTGTCCCTTTTAGCTGAGACTTTCTTGTTGCTCTATATCTTAGAGTCTCGCTATGGTCTTCCATAATTCTGCTCAATCTAGTAGTGTTATAACTAATGTTCAGCATCTCGCACGCTTCTTTCTTCGTAATAGGAGTACTACTAGCAAGAGCTTCTTGTACTCTATTTAGATTATCTTCTTCTAACCTTTCTTGTTTTTTCTGTCTAATTGCCATAGTCTCTCTGTTGTTTGTTTGCTTCTCGTTGCCACCCTTTTGCTAAAAAATTGTCTATCCATTTACCTAAAATATTAAACATTAGTCCATGTCCATCTGTATTTGCTCATCATAGTCAATGAAGGCTCGTTCTCTTTCTTCTTGTATATTTCCTA
>Ga0209709_10004574_pt1 | contig 11104 bp, 8 predicted proteins | sample ArcticOcean_MG_C_2_FD_187435 | JGI IMG/M metagenome (GOLD analysis project Ga0209709, IMG submission 187435) | Marine microbial communities from western Arctic Ocean - ArcticOcean_MG_CB4_136 (SPAdes) (version 2) | ecosystem: Environmental > Aquatic > Marine > Oceanic | place: Arctic Ocean... | reverse complement strand
TTGTTGACCTTGTTGACCTTGCTGGCCTTGTTGACCTTGCTGGCCTTGTTGACCTTGCTGGCCTTGTTGACCTTGCTGGCCTTGTTGACCTTGCTGGCCTTGTTGACCTTGCTGGCCTTGTTGTCCCTGTTGACCTTGTTGTCCCTGGCCTTGTCCTTGTCCTTGTCCTTGACCTTGTCCTTGACCTTGTCCTTGACCTTGTCCTTGACCTTGACCTTGTCCTTGGCCTTGTCCTTGTCCTTGTCCTTGTCCTTGTCCCTGTCCTTGTCCTTGTCCTTGACCTTGTCCTTGACCTTGTCCTTGGCCTTGACCTTGACCTTGACCTTGTCCTTGACCTTGACCTTGTCCTTGGCCTTGTCCTTGTCCTTGTCCTTGACCTTCGCCTTCGCCTTCGCCTCCTGCTTCGGATTCGCCGCCACCTTCAGTGCCGCCATTTCCTGCGCCTGCGCCTGACTCGGTAAAGTCAGGGTCGTAAGCATCAGGGATACCGTCACCGTCAGAGTCGGAGTATTCACCGTCGTTCGGATCGTTTGGGAACGAGTCAACGTTGTCAGCCTTACCATCGCCATCGGTGTCGGAGTTGTTCGGGTTCGTACCCGCTGCATACTCTTGGGCGTTGGTTAAACCATCGCCGTCAGGGTCTGCATTTCCGTCGCCACCGTTAGTGGGGTTAAGGCCGTTCGAGACTTCCCAGCCATCTGGGAGACCGTCGCCATCGCTGTCTGCATTGTTCATATTGGTGCCTTCGTTTTGTTCCTCAGAGTTGGTAAGTCCGTCACCGTCCCAGTCGGCCCCACCATCGGATGGGTCGAGTGGATCAGATCCGTCACCGCTCACTGCAGAAACTGCAGAGAGAGCGAGGAACATTGCAATTAGCACGCTCATTATTTTTTTATCATTCATGTTTTTTCACTTCCTATATTTTTGGTTGTTTTACACAGAGAACCCGCTGTTCTCTCTTTCCAAATGCCCAGCCCACATGGTGGGAGGGGTATTTTGGGATGTTAACGGTGCTACGCACTGAATGCGTGTAGTTTTCAAGGCGGTAACAAGAGACTTTTGACCGACAACTTCAACGGTTGTGGCAAGCATGAATTGCTTAGCAAGCATGCTTTTTTGTCTCTTGTCCTGTTCCTTGTATTGTTCCTCCAAATGCATCGTATTTCACGGGTTAGTTCTAGGGAACCCAACGTTCCCTCTACATATTGGAACACACCGACCCTATATGAAGGGCGCGATGCAGTGTTTCATTTATCCCTCAAGCGTATATGCGGGTGGAAGTAAAATAGCTGCTTGCTGATTTAACACAAATCTCGCTACGAGATCTGCCAAATTCGAATCGTCGAATGCATGAAGTCTCTCACTGCCGTTCCCTGATGCAGGAGCCCAAAGGTGCAGGGGTTTGGCTGAGCGACTCAATGCGATCTTTGCTGCACGGATTGCATTTGAGCCTGGCAATCCAACACTGCCTGAACTATCAAGGCCCAGGTGATGAATCAATCTGCCCTGCCGTACGCCTTCTTTTCCTTCGAGTGCAAGCATGCCAAGAATCGTGAACTGGTCCCTCTTTGAAGCGTCCCAGCGAGTATAATCTCCCTCGAATCTTTGCGTGATGTGCTGCAAGAATCCACTGTATTGTTTTGGTAAATTCTCATATGAAATCGCTTCGGCGGTTTTTCGACGAGGGAGGTGGGCGTCTTTTGGAAGAATTTCTTTGAATTCGCTCCATTTATGAGCTGTATCGATCCAATTTGAAAGCCTTTCAGCAAAGAAGGGGTCTGCACCCCTCCAATTCCAAACGCTTCTTTTGATGAGTTCTGGTGCCACGTTTGAAAATCCTTCAGGGTCTCTTTCTGCAAGAGTTTGGAGGGCTTTCAAGTATTTTTCATTCCGTGCTTTTTGCAGGGTCTGCTCAGGCGGCATTAGAATTATGTTGTCCGTAGTTACATAATAAGGTTCTTTCTTGTTGATTTGCTTAGATTTCATTGTATCTCCTCACTTTTGGCGTATTTTCTGCACTTTTTCAAAAATAATGGCGGAAAACCGTTGCAGTATTCATATTAGTTCTTATGGAGCGAACGCCCCGGGGAATCATTTATTGTTGAATATAAAAAATTCCGACGGTATATGAACAATTCATGTTTATAATTGCTTCATCATCGAACGGTGTGGCCCGATTCCATCAATCGAATAAGGCTCGTCGATGAGTGACCATCCTTGCGATAGGTAAAATGGTATGGCGATTTCTCTGGCTTGTAAAAGTCCAGTTTTGGCGCCAAAGTGCTGCTTTGAGGCTTTTTCAAGCGTTTGCAGAACCGTTGCCGCATGTCCTTGTCGTCGTGCCTCGGGGCGTGTGCCCATCTGTCGAATTTGAATTGCTGGTCGATTTGATGGGTCGGCCAATGGCCCAAAGCCAGGGCATTTGGTAGCATCTGGCCCTGCGTGGTCGGCTGCAGAACCATCGCTTTCAGCATCAATAAGGTGTGCTCGGCCAACGGCCACAACTAAATCTTCATGCTCAACCCAAGCATGTATGGCCTCTTCGTCATCATCGAGCATCTCTGCACCCCTTGGAAACCCAAGTGGTTCACGGAGTACCGCATATCTGCAATCATAATATGGGATTGAAGGGGGTGCGGGTGGGATCAAAACATGTTCCATTCAGGCACCTCGGTGTATGCTTCGCACGGGGGTTTTTAGAAATATACCCTTCATAGAATTCGGAAGAGATATTCGAGGGTGGTCTTTCAAAACTTTACATTCCGTATTCAATATAGATGATGAGGATGAATCCTCCGATAAAAAGCACGGTCGCCACTAGTGCTGCTAATAATCCCTTTCCGAAAGACCTGCTACCTTTGGAAAATGAGTAAATCAGGGTGCCGATATAGAGGAGAGGTAGGGCCCAACATAAAACCTCAAAGAGTTTAATATCTACGAAGATGATTAAAAAGCACACAATAAAAGGCATGAAAAATCCAAGAAAAAACATTGGCCAAGATTTTTGTGCGGTCTCTGCAGGCATCGGCTCCAGGAGTTGAAAGGAAGAAGGGCGGGGGGCTCTTACAGTTCTATCCTGCCTCTGAAAAGAAGTAATCGATGGAGTCGATTCCAAAATAATCGTTTGCGGGGGAGGGTTTTTGAAATGGTTTTCGGGTTCATGGTCCGGTGGCCGAGTCATGAAGAGTGGTTCCTTGTTTAGCGTATAATAGATTTGCCGGATTTTAAAATAATGAAGGTTTTGGGTGGAGGGGATAAGAGGGCATCTGTACTTCGGTCGCGTTGAAATAGAACCAGCCAATGCGATGGAATACTGCACGGGTGTCGGAGCGGCTACGTCGGGGATTGCAAATCCTCTCACCTGGGTTCAAATCCCAGTCTGTGCTCTTTCAAAAAATTGAGTTTCAACTTTGTTTTGACGCGCAGTCTTGATATTCAATGACCGATTGGTCTGTCTTATCCCTAGATGTTGTCTATTTGGAGGAAGTGTCTATGCCTGAAATTAACCGTTCTTTGAAAAACGTCGGAACGGGCTTTGCCGCATTCCTTGCACCCCCGGGTCCAGAAGTGATTCGCTTTTCAGTGGGGTTGCCTGATTTTGATACTCCCCAGCCCGTGATTGATGAGGCGAAAGCGGCCCTCGACCGTGGCGAGACGACCTATACTCGAACTCAAGGTTCAGTAGAATTGTGTAACGCAGTGGCTCATCACCTTTCAGGCTACGATATTCCCGTAGACCCCGAAGATGTGCTGATTACCCCTGGTTGTAAACAGGCTCTCCTGTATTCAATGATGGTAACCCTCGATGCCGGGGACGAGGTGCTGCTGCTTTCTCCAGCGTGGCCTTCGTATGACGGTATGCTCAAACTTCTCAATTGCAAACCAGTCCATGTTCCAGTGCTGCGAAATAATTACCATCCCGATTTTAATGCACTTGAAGCAGCAGTGACGACGAAAACCAAAGCCATCCTCATCAACTCTCCGAACAACCCCACAGGGGCAGTTTACACACCTGAAGAAATTCGTCAGCTTGTTGATTTTGCTATCAAGCATGACCTGTGGATTCTCGATGATATGATTTACGCTACCTTGGCGTGGACAGATTACCCCTACACCTCGCCGTGTTCTCTTGAAGGAGGTGCTGATCGGACAATTACCATTGGCGGTTGGTCGAAAGGTTGGGCAATGACTGGTTGGAGATTAGGATGGATTACTGGGCCAAAGAAACTCATGGACGGTGTCAAGAAAATTAACGTCAGTTCTGCAACCCATGTTCCAACATTCCTGATGCCAGCGGCTGCTGTAGCCTTGGGACTTCACGAAGAAACGGCAATGATGGCGGCCTCATTCAAAGAACGAAGAGGTATTATTCATGAACTTTTGAAGCAATTACCGGGAATTATTGTACCAGAGCCCGAAGGGGCTTTCTATGCCTTTTGCGATATCACCGGAACTGGAATGGATGACATCGAATTTGCCACGCGTGCGCTTGAAGAAGCAAACGTCCAATTGATTCCGGGCTCGTTAATGCCTGGAGGAGAGGGTTTTATTCGGATTTCCTATGCAACCTCGACTGAGAATATCCATGAAGGCATTCGCAGATTAAGTGAATGGCTCAATTCGCTGTGATGCGATATAACGTTCCGCCACTGCCAAAGGTAGCATAATACAAATTACCATCTGGTCCAAATCGAACTGGTAATGGCGTTCCTAAATCAGTTGCAAAGCGCGTTATTTCACTGTCCCATTGCTCAGTCGGCAGCGAACTGTTTGTCGGGCTTGGCGTGAAATCAATTCGAACTATTTCATGTCCTTGGGGTAAGAGAGTGTTCCATGAACCATATACGGTCGCATACACGGTATAGCCTTCGCCTGCACTTGAATTTAAACCGGGGAGCGGTGAATTGTTTGGACGAAGATCAATACCATTCAACGAAGTATGGGGCGTCCACTGTGCGACTGGGCCAAGCGTTCCCGCTGGAATCGGGTTGTCAGCGTCGTCATCGGGCCACCCGTAAGATGCACCTGCTACCAAGAGATTAATTTCTTCGTTTGGGGGGTCGAAATTCAAATCGCGCCCATTATCAGAAAACAAATACCCCATCCCTGAAACCCAAACGCCGTCAAAAGAATTCCGAACGCCAGAGGCAAGAACTCCATGCTCACCGGTATCGGGGTTAACCCAAAGTAAAGCTGCATTTCGCTCGTCGTCTTCAGAACATACATTACATGTTGAACCGCTGTGCCAAATTAAAGTCCCATTCGGAAAAGCGTTGATGGCGTTCGTTTGATGGTTCCCACTTGGAACGCCTTCGATTAGAATTGAAGGATTGGTAAAGGTGAAGTTTGTTCGTTCATAACGGGTGAGTTTACCCTCTTCTGAAATGAAAATATGCTCCGCAGTCAGATGAAGCCCGTGTGGATTTGAAAGGCCTGAAAGCAGAGTGGTGGAGCTAAATTCATCTGAAGCATTGAGTGAAAGAATACGCCCCTCATCTCGGTCACACATCAAGAGATGGTGTTCATCTGCCCATTCAAGGCATGTTGGCCCACCAAAGCCAGTGGCGACTTTCTCAAGAGAATAGCCATCGATAACCTTGCTGTTCAATGGTTCAGCATAAGGGTAAATTTCACGCGCTAAAAGAAGAAAGATAAGGAGTAAAACCACCGGCATAAGGTGTGTTCGAACGCCCATGTAGGAGACATTGCTCAAACGCGTATGAACCCTCGCCAAGAATTCGACTGCAAGAAAGACTCCTCGGCTTCAAGTAGTTCCCCGGCACCAACATCCCATGGCCCGGGTTGACTGGCGTATCAAAATCCTCGTCCTGTTTGTGTTATTAGTTGGCTCGGTGGGGTATTACGCCAACATTGCCGCCTATGATGAACAACTTGGCACGAAGAATATTCTTCAAGTGGAGAAGGGCAATTCTACCGAAGGCTTCGAAGATATATTGGCGAATTTGTCTTTCGAAGATGGTGCTGAAAACCTGTCATGGAATGCTGTCCAACTTAGTTTAAGCATCGGTGGAGAAGAATTCCCATGTATGGTTGGAGGGGTGAGTTCGATTGAGCAATCAAATGGAACAATTCAATCAAAACTGAATGCTGATGGTCGGACATTTACAGTGAACATCGATACGACGGGTGAAGGAATTCAGTATTTCGATCTTTTTACGATGAGTGCAACCAACAACAGTTCCGTAAGCTTAACCGTTCAAAAAACTGATGTGTTTCTGGGCGAGAATGTCACGGGAGGTACCGTCAGTGCAAGTTTTGACAACGCTGGTTTTGAGGAGGATCTTGTGTTTGATGAATCTTCTGAACAACGCCTTGAATGGTATTCATACGACCTTTCTGTTCATCGAATCATCCCCGACACGGAAGTCTACATCGTTCAAGACCGCGGGGTGTTTTTCAAAATAAAATTCGTGAGTTACTACGATGTAAATGATGATTCCCGACATCTTACGATCCTCGCAGCACCATTGGGAAATGCAATAATCCCCGCCATGGTTGATGAATCGATGGTGCAGATCTCGCCTTGTTCAATCATCGATAACGGCGATGGAGTTTGGGGGGCGAATGAAACGATCTCGCTTCAGGAGAACGGCGTCGATGTGTGTTCTACAAGTTGTTCCATTGAAGTCATTGCATTGTATGAACAGCAACTCATAGTTGGGGAAAGGTCAATTTATTTTGTAAACTAAAATCACATAAACCCACTTGTAGCAAGAAAAAGAAGCCCCATGCCAGCATAAACCAAAATGGTCAAAGTAAACAGGCCGATGCCGATCCACCCAACTACTTGGGCGGCTTTTGCGATTCCTGCATCAGGGTGGTTGGGCGTTGAATTTGTAATTTGTAAAGCACCATTTGCTAAAATCAATCCCGGTATTGCAGTAAAAATACTACACGCCACGATTCCGAGAATAGAAAGAACAAGTGCTAATGTGGCCTGAGTCGCCGGGTAATATCCCATTGCCATGCCTTGGTTGAGCGGTATTTGATGCGGGGCTTGGTTCCAAACTTCCGGCCCATCACCGTACTTGGCGGCAACTTTGCTTGGCTGAATTAGAATCTGTTGAGGAGGGGGGGTGCCTTGCATAATAGGACCTCTGGATTGGTAAGTAATCAATTTACGCCATCAAAGGAGAATGACTTCACATTCACCGAGACGGGTTCGGGCAACAGTATGGTCGGGGTCGATAGTGAGAACAGCCCGCCAAGCGGCTGCTGCTTCTTCGTGCCGTTCTTGTTGATGGAGCGTTGCTGCGACGTGGAGACGTGCATCAAGATGGTTGGCATCGCATCGTATCGCTGCTTGGAAGTCATCGTATGCCGCATCGATTTCTTTCAATTCCAAATAGAGTAGGCCTCGTTGGTGCCAAGCAGGTGCGTGATTCTGGTTAAGGCGGATGGCTTCGTTCAATGGGCCTTCTGCTCGCTCTGGTCGTTCGAGTGAAAGGTAGCATGAGCCGAGTTGCGTCAAAGCATGGTAATGGTGTGGAGCCTTTTCAAGCACCATCTTAAGGTCGTCTCGGGCGTTTTCCCATTCACTCAAGAGCATGAACCCCTCTGCCCGTCGTAGACGAGCAAGGGTGAGGAGAGGGGCCAAGTCAAGCAATATTTCTGCATCGTCGACTACTTTTCTTCCTTCACCCATCGCCATTAAAATACTGCATCGGTTCAAACGTGCACGTATATGTGCAGGATCTGCAGAGAGTGCCTCATCGAATTGCATCAATGCTTTGTCAAGGATTCCTGTTCGTGCAGCAATGTTTCCGCGAACGTAATGGATGGTTGCTGAATTTCCATGAATCGCAGCAGCCTCAATATGTTTTGTTGCAGCAGAAATGTCCCCAAGGTCCAAAGCCAGTAATGCTGCTTCAGATGTAGATGATGGGTCTTGGTCAGGCAGAAGGCGAAGTGCGCGTCCGATGTCTTCCTCAGCACCTTCTAAATCTCCGAGCAGGCGCTTTGTTCGGGCAAGGCCAAGCCATGCAACTCCGGATTCACGGTCTAATCGTAATCCATCGTTGAAAGCAGCAAGGGCTTCAGCAAGTAAAGATGCATCAGTTTGCCCTGTGCCGTCCCTCTCTCTGTCTGCGCGGGCAAGATGTAAACGCCCTTCGATAACATGGAGGAGGGGGTGGTCGATTCCTAAGGGGGTTTCATCAAGGATTTTTTGTGCTTCAGAAATGTATCCGTTGAGGAGTTTACGGCTTGCCATTCGTGCACGCAATTCTGCATTGTCTGGGCTTACAAGCAATGCGCGTTCAAGCGCTTCTTCGGATTCCGTAACTTTACCGCTTGCCAATAACAAGTCTGATTTCAAGAACACCAATTGAGTTCCGCCGGCTTCCAAAGCAACGGCATGAACTGCAGCTTTGAGGGCTTCTTCAAGTCGGTTTGCCATCGGAGCCAATAACTTGGCAAGCAATCCCCAAGCCTCACCGTTTTGCCGGTCGAGGTCAAGGCATCGCTCAACCGCTTGTTGGGCTTTACCTTGTTCGCCGTCGTCATACAATAAATGTGCATAACTGTACCAATCGTCTGAACGTTGAGGGTCATCGGCCAAGGCCAATTCTATCGCCTCAAGGGCCTCTGAGCGCGAACCTGCACGTGCTCTGAGACCTGACAAAAGTGAACGGTCTGCAGCGGTATCAACGCCCAACGCTTCCAATCGGCGAATATCGCGTTCTGCTTCAGCGTCACCAAGTTTAGCCAACAAATGGGCGTGTGCCCGCAACAGTTCTGGTTGGTCGGGGGTCACGGTCATACGAGCTTCAAGCCAATGCCGGCGGAGTTCTTCATCGCCTCGTAGCAAAGCAATATGTTCCAATGCTTCGAGAATATTTTGATTTCCTGGAGACGAGCGGTATGCTACACCAAAGCATGATTCTGCCCAATCATAGCGACGCAGTAGTAAACTTGCATGGCCAAGACGATGAGCTGCAACGGGGTTGAGGCCCAATGCTTCGACTGTGATTTTCCGGGAGTGGAACACATCAAGGAGGCGATTCAACAGACTCTCGGTTGCTGAAGATAGCAACGATTCTCCACCTATTTCTGATTCTGTCGAGAGCGGTGAGATGAGGGTTTCAAGAGCTTCAAGAGCGTCTGAACGAGATACTTCTTGCTCCATCTCTGTTGAGTTTTCATACTGAACTATCACAGAGTGAACGAGTAAGGCTCCGTCGATTTCTGGGTGGGTTGCACGAAGTGCCTCAACCAATCCAGTCATATGAGAGAAGCGTTGTTGAAGTGTGTTGACTTCTGTGTTAAGGTGGGAAAAATGCGCCGCTTGGCCTTCTTGAAGAACAACTGCTGTTTCCGATAGACGTTGAAGTCGAGCGTCGGCCTTTTTGAGCCAAAATCCAGCACCTCCCCCAACACCAATACAAGCGAGTCCAAATGCGGCAGTTAGAGGGTCCATTGCAGTCCACCCGAACTTTGCCTCTTTATGGTCTGCGGAGGATTTGAGGGGGGTGGAGGGGTTTTTGGCACCTCGGTGTTTTTTCCGATACATGTGAAATTCCCCCCATGGTTGGTCGATTTGGGGGCTTAAATCGCCATGGTTTAGATGGTTTCTTTGCTCACATTGAAAGGCTCTCGGAGTTCATGAGTGGTTGGGGTCGAGGTTATGGATGAAGTCAATGACGATTCAAACCACCCCTGGTACCATGAACGGGTGGTAGATTTAGAGCATGAAGGATGGGTGACTGTTTCCATCGAAGACTATCTTGCTGAAGATGAAGATTTAGCCAGTGAACGGCTGGTGTATGTTGATTTTGCTGTCGAACTGGCCCAAGATTTGATGGAACGGACGAGTTATCTTGGTGATGCTGCTGACCAACGGTCGCTGAATCAAAGCGAACTCTGGGAGGAAGAGTTGCGAGATCCGATGAATGCTGAACGTGTACTCGTAGAATACCACGCTTGGGCAAAGGATTGGCGGCCTTGGGAATTAATACTCCATAATGCTGAATTAGACTGGCGAGATGCTGACAAAGAAGATGAATATGCTTCTTTGCTTGCACGTTTCGATGCGTTGGATGCCTCATCATTACCTTCGACGGCAATCGTATCTCCTTTACTTGCACATCCTGATGATGTGGATGAAATAGAACACGCCCTTTCATTGCTCGAAGAGGATGAATACCGGCAAAGAACGGCGATCAATAATGCTGCTACCATGCTGAATGAAGCAGGGTTTGATGTTGGCAGGGTTGAGAGAATGCCCATTATCGAGGCACTTGATTGGATTACTCAGTTGCATGACCTGCATAGTCTGCACGAAGATTTGAGGCTACTCATCATCGAACAGATTGCTCTTTTCGACCCTGAATTGGCCATCCACCACGAACAACGAAGACAGGATTTAATCAGTCAAACTTCACACATTGAGTTGAATAATTTTCGATTGCAAATAGATGCTATTGCGGATAATCTCCATCAACGACTTGCAAACCTCAATGATGTGTTAAATCAATGGAGGGGGTCGGGAATTCAATTTCCACATGGAGACAGCGTACTGCCCATTGAATTGCTTGAATGGGAAACAAACCTACCCGAAATCGAGGCTTCGATCCATATTCATTTGAGGGCCCTTGAACGCTGGAATCAGATTACTTCTTTGTGGGGGGCCGGGGTAAATTCTGGTGCCCAATCTGCCGGGGTGCTTGAAGAAACTGAGCAATTTATCGACCATGTCGACCATTTAGATCAACAATGGAAACAATACGAATTAGAAGCCATGATGCTTGTTGAACGGTATGATGGCATGGGTATTGTGATGAGTGATTGGAGTGATGAAATCCTGCGAGACCCAAGAAGTGCGTTACAACAACTGAAAAAGAACGAACATCGATTTGAACAGCGCCTCAGTTGCATCGAAGATTTGTTGAATCTCGATACTTCGTTCGGAGGGGGAGAAGATGTTGATGCACGGATTGATGTATTGAAAGAGGTTGAGGTCGATTTGGATGTTTTACAAAATACCCGTGAAATGATTGAAACTTTGGCCAAGCGAGGTGCGCGACATCGCCGAATGTTAGAGCAAGACTGGCGTCAATTAATCTCCCAAGGAAAAGCGGATGAC
>Ga0209709_10004569_pt1 | contig 11108 bp, 8 predicted proteins | sample ArcticOcean_MG_C_2_FD_187435 | JGI IMG/M metagenome (GOLD analysis project Ga0209709, IMG submission 187435) | Marine microbial communities from western Arctic Ocean - ArcticOcean_MG_CB4_136 (SPAdes) (version 2) | ecosystem: Environmental > Aquatic > Marine > Oceanic | place: Arctic Ocean... | reverse complement strand
TATATTTTTTTATTGATTGACTTTCAGTAATATTATTTGTTGTTTTCTTTGATATACAAAAATATTTACGATGACATTTTGAAAATAGTAAAAAATCATAAATTATTTCATTTACATCTTGTGGGAGAGAAAATATCATATATATTAAAATGTATATTATAAAATTGATAAAAAAAAATGTATATTATAAAATTGATAAAAATGTATATTATTATAATTTCAAAAAGATGAGTTATAAAATTTATATCATTGGTAGAAATTATCAACGTTTTGATATTTATGACTCGGATAAAAAGTTAGAAACGCCACCAAAAATAGATCCCATTAAATCAAAATTAATGAATGGTGATTTATTTGAAATAAAAAATAGTGAATTAAACATAATTCATTCTCCTATGAGAACAGCAAAATTTATCTCGGGTGTTTTGGTTTTATCTGGAAATAAAACATATGGGAAATATAAAAATAAATATATTTACAGATGTATTCCGAATGATAAAAGATTGCCCGACTTTATAATACCTTATAAAGTCCAAATAAAATTCCAAAAAAAACAATATAATAAATATGTTGTTTTTAAATTCTCGTCGTGGAGAAAAAAACACCCAATGGGGACTTTGATAAATACCATTGGCAATGTTTGCGAATTATCGTGTTTTTATGAATATCAATTGTATTGTAATGGTTTATATGCATCAATTACAAATTTAAATAATAAGACAAAGGATATGTTAAAACTTCAAGACGCGGACTATTATACAAATGAAATAATGAAAAATAATAATATTGAAAACCGAATCAATTGGGACATTGTTACAATTGATTCGGTTTCTGCAAAAGATTTGGATGATGCTCTGGGATTTAAACATATTAACGAAGAAGAAACCATTGTTAGTATTTATATATCAAATATAGTTTTTTGGATGGAAATTTTTGATTTATGGGATTTAGTTGTTGAGAGAATTTCCACTATTTACTTTCCTGATAGGAAACGACCGATGTTACCAACAAAATTATCAGACAATATTTCAAGTTTATTGGAAGGTCAAAAACGTTTTGCATTTACCCTTGATGTAAAAATTAATAGACATACGGGCGAAATTATTTCATATGATTATTGCAATTCATTGATTATGGTGAATACAAATTTACGTCATAAAACGAATGAATTGGAAAATAATAACATTTATAAAAATTTATCAGAAATTGGTCGTAAAATGAATAAGAAAAAAATTTATTTGGATAGCGTTGTTAATTCACAGGAAGTTGTTGCTTATTTTATGGTTTTAATGAATTATCTAACAGCTATCAAAATGAAAGAACATTGTGTTGGTATTTACAGATTTACGAAATCAAATAAAGAATACGAAGCACCAACTGATGCACCGAAACCCATTAAAAAGTTTTTGAAAATTTGGCATTCTTATGGGGGGAAATACTGTAAATATAAGGATGTTGTAGAACACGAAATGTTAAAGTTGGAAGCATATTTACATATTACAAGTCCGAATAGAAGATTGGTTGATCTATTAAATATAATTGTTTTCCAAGACACTTTTGATATTGTAAAATTTACAGAAAAATCAAAAACATTTTATGAAAAATGGAATGATTCAATGGAATATATTAATACAACTATGAAATCTATTAGGAAAGTTCAAAACGATTGTTCGCTTTTGAACATTTGTTATAAAAATAAAAATTTGACTTTAATTAATGGGTATATATTTGATAAGATTATAAGAAACGATAATATGTATCAGTATAGTGTTTATATTCCAAGTTTAAAAATGACAAATCGTCTTGTAACAACAAAAGATTTAAAAAATCTTGATAATTATAATTTTAAAATTTATATATTTATGGATGAGATTCATTTAAAACAGAAAATAAGACTTCTTTTACACCCTTGAAGATTTAAATCCGCACCTTTCGGTGAAAAAATAAAAATAAAAGGTTTATCCTTTTCTGGATTGTGTAAATTTTGGTTTTACTGATTCGTCTAAACCAGTTGAAGTTGATTTGCTTCTTGATAAATAACCCGGTCTCGCCTTGTTATGTATCGCGCTTGAAGCAATTTTGTAAATATTTGTTGCTCCGTTAGTATCTCTGTTCCAATAACCGCATCCGTTTTTACAACAAATCAGTCCATGAACTAAAATACACCCGTTTCTAAAGAGCGCCTTCTAATACAGGATATACGTATTGGGGGCACAAAAATGTTAATAAAATTTCTGATGGATTAGAAAATAATGACTATTCTGGTGCTACATTTGGATATTGTATTCAAAACATTCCAATTACTAAGCAAAAAATGGGTAGATATATGGATATGGGACACTACCAACGCCGCGAAGTTTAATAATAAATTGATTTCGTTTAATAATATTTTTTTATTATTATTAAGAATGCTCGCGGGAAAATATAAGCGTAGAATAACAAATCCATTTTCAACACATGAAAAAGCACAATTTTGGCACCCAACATTAAATGGTGATGTTACGCCAGAAGATATTGCTGATAATTCAGCAAAGTTATTTTATTTTAAATGTCCAACCTGTTCACATGATATTTGTGTAAAAATTTGGGATATAACTAGAAGAAATAGGTGGTGTGGTTACTGTTCAAATAGATATTTATGTGGTGAAAAGGATTGCGAATGTTGTTTTAAAAAATCATTTGCTTCACATCCAAAAGCTAAATTTTGGGATTATGAAAAAAATAACGATTTACCAATTAATGTTAGTTTGGGTAGTGAAAAAAAACGTTATTTTAATTGTCCAAATTGTCCTCATAATATATCAATGATGGTAAAAAGAGTATCAAGAGGTGAATGGTGTGGTTACTGTTCAAATAGATATTTATGCGGTGAAAAGGATTGTGATTTTTGTTTTAAAAAATCATTTGCTTTACATCCAAAAGCTGAATTTTGGGATTATGAAAAAAATAAAGATTTACCAATTAATGTTAGCATTGGTTCCAATAAAAAACGTTATTTTAATTGCCCAAATTGTCCTCATTCATTTTTAGGAATACCCAAACATATTGTAAATGGTGTTTGGTGTAATTTCTGTTCAAATAGAAATTTATGCGGTGAAAAGGATTGTGAATTTTGTTTAAAAAAATCATTTGCTTTACATCCAAAAGCTGAATTTTGGGATTATGAAAAAAATAACGATTTACCATTTAATGTTAGTTTATGTAGTGATAAAAAACGTTCATTTATATGTAATATTTGTAATAAAAGTTTTAAAAAAGCCATACATAGTATTACAAAACAACATTCTTGGTGTTCTTGTATAATAAATAAAACAGAACACAAAACTTTCCAATTTTTGAATAATAATACCAAAAAATATTTTATAAAAGAACTGAAAATACATTATAAACCAATATGGTGTAATTTAAGAAAAACACATAAAACTTACTATGAATTTGATATTTATATTGAATTAATAAATGGAGTTAAAATTATTATTGAAATTGATGGACCTCAACATTTTGTTCAAGTATCCAATTGGGCAATACCGCGTTATACGCAGATTAGAGATGAAATAAAACAAAGATTGGCTGGTAAAAATGAACATAATCTTATACGTGTTAATCAAGAAGATATTTGGCATGATAAAAATAATTGGGAAGATGATATTATTGGTTTTATTAATGAAAAATATAAAAATAATGATGAGATTGAGATTTATGACTGTGTAGGTGGTGAAAGGTATTATAAAAACTAACCAATATATAAATGTTTAAACAAATTAGCAAACAAAAAGAAGCTTTAATAAAAAAAGATATTAGGTCTATTAAAATTTTTTTTCTTGTAAGAGTTTTAGTTGTTGTATATTTGTAAATCCAATCTCGCAATGTAGATTTTTTACAATCAAAAATTTTACAAGTTTTCTTATACCCGTCTCCATTTTCGTTATTCAAATAATATTTAACCGCAGAATTTTTATAATCATCGGTTTTGTGTTTAGTCATTATCCTATATTAAATTAAGAAAATTTATTGGGGGTGCGGATTTAAATCTTCAAGGGTGTAATTGAATAAATTTAAAATTGATTTTTAACACATATATATTAAATTTATAGTAAAACAATGACAACATTTACCGTAGAAAATAAAGATGGTATAGAATTTTTAAATTCACTAGACGATAATAGTATTGATTTAATTTTAACGGACCCACCTTACATTATTTCAAAAGAATCCGGAATGAATAAATTTGTGGACGAAGTTGCCAAATTGGATGCATCCGGTAAAAATAAAAAAACAGAAGAAGAATGGGTTGTTTTCAAAGAAAAGAAAGGATATGCAAATGATGATTATAAGACTAATTATATTAAATACGGCAATACATCTGGAAACAAGTACGCGTTCAAGACTGATTTTGGTAAGTGGGATAAAGAATTTACAATAGAAAAATTGGAAGAATTTGTCAAACTTTTCTATAAAAAATTGCGAAAGGGTGGAACTTGTATTATATTCTTTGATTTATGGAAATTGGAATCTTTAAAAGCTATTATGGAAAGGGCAAAAACGAAAAAAAATGGGTTTAAGCAAATTCGCTTTATAGAGTGGGTTAAAACAAATCCAATGCCTCTTAATCAAAAAATTAATTATTTAACAAATTGTAGAGAAGTAGCTTTATTGGGCGTAAAAGGTGGGAAACCAATATTCAATTCCAAATACGATAAAGGTATTTATGAATTTCCAATACAAGGAGGGAAATCAAGAATACATCCAACGCAAAAAAGTCTTCCCCTATTTGAAGAATTAATTAAAAAACATTCCAATGAAGGGGGTTTGATTTTGGATCCTTTTCTAGGCGGTGGGACAACCGCTTTTGCGTGTAAAAATACCAATAGGCGATTTATTGGATGCGAAATTGATGCGAAATATGTTGATATTATTAAGGAATCTTTATAAATTCTTTATAAGCTTCAATGTCATACCAAAACGTACCTTTTTGTGCATCAATTCCAGAAATATAATTATCATTACCTTCAATGAAATCGGGGAATCCAATACTGGTATACAGATAAGGCGCCGGTGTTCTTTTTCCAATTTCTTTATTTTTTTTATTTTCCCTAGCTTTTTTTATATTGCAACTATTGCATAAAAGTTGGAAATCTGTTAACAATTGTGTTTTTTTATCAAGAACTCTTAAGTCATTGTAATCATCATTTTTATGGTCAGGTAATAAATGTTTGCGAGTTCCACACGATTGACAACAAACATATTTTTGCATCAATTGTTGCAAAATATCTCTCCCAATGGGATGTTTATTTAAGTTAGGATTTTTATTATATCCAATTGATCTTAAGTGCGTTATTGCTCCGCGATTTGGTTTTTTCTCCCAACAATATTTATCTATATTATTAAATATCCCGCGCCGCATAACACCATTATTGCCCCATCCCAATCCAGCAGCAATAAGCTCATCTTTTGAGATCCAATCAGTACAACCCTTTTCATCTGGTTTAAATTGCGTTTCAAATTTTAAACATTTTGACATTTTGTTTATATTACTTTTTTTAATATTATAACTTTTAATATTATAAATTTCAATTTTATTAAAATATTTAGGTTTTATATATGAGTAATACGGAAGAAGACGAATTAATTTGGCACGGTCAACAAGAAAATATCTTAAAAAAATGGGGAGAAATTGGTTCGTCGTATAGATTTATGCACGATAGAGCGTTTTTAAAGTATGAAGCGCAAAATTTAAGATTCGCATTACCTGTTATTATTTTAAGCACAATTACAGGGACGGCTAATTTCGCACAATCATCTTTCCCCGAAAGTTGGCAACCATACGTCCCTCTATTTGCTGGATTTTTAAATTTATCAGCCGGCTTAATAACCACTATTGCGCAATTTTTACGCGTTTCAGAATTGTTAGAAGGTCATCGGGCAGCTAGCATCGCTTATTCAAAATTCTCTCGTAACATTTCAGTCGAATTGTCTCTCCCCAAAGAGGAACGAAGTTGCAGTGGGCGAGATTTTGTTGGAAAATGTAGAATGGATTTAGATCGTTTAATAGAGCAAAGTCCCAATATACCACTTGAAATAGTTAAGCTTTTCGGCAAAAAATTTGAAAATAATACTTTTGTAAAACCCGATATATTGGAGATAACCGGTGTTGAAGTTTATAAAGATTCTGAAAAAGATAAGAGATTAAAAGAGGAATATGAACACGAAAAAAAGGAAAAAGAAATACAATTAATAAAACGTAAAACTGATTATGAAGAATCGTTGGTAAAAAAAATACGCGATGATGAATTAAAAAGACAAGAAAAGTTTGAAGAGAAATTGCAAGCAAAATTATTAGAAGCAAAATCAACATTTGAAAATGATGAAAAAATCCGCGTTGCTGAAAATAAAATGAATAAAAAGAAAAAGGTGGGTATTTCAACAATATCCAAAAGTATGAGTTCACTAATAAGAAAACTTGAAGTCGCGCAAGATGCAAATGATATAATAACGCCGGAATCAAGTGATTTGGACAGTTCTGATAGCGATAGTCCGTCCCCCAAATCTGTTCATAATGAAAAGATAAGTTACGGAGAAGAACTTTCAATAGTAATTGAAGAAAGTGAAGAAGACGTGGTTGTTGACATATCCAATAACTAATAATATTATATATATATAAATGGCTGGTGGATTATTTGGAAGACCTTTTGTTTTTAATGAAAAATGTATTTTTTTTTCGCTTATTTGTATGGCATTATTTTTATATAAACCTAATTTTAAATCAAATTTGTCTCTTTACTTAGCCCTATTTATCATTTTTGTATTGTCTTATGTTGCGATGGCTTGGTATGATTTTTTTTTTAATTGTAATATAATTCCATTAAGGCGCGGTGGTACCTATTCCTTAACCGGTAAATTTAAACCACCCGCTCATCAAAAAGATAAACAACTTAACGATACCGATTTAGATAAATCCAGAAAACATATATTAATTTATTTATCTCACATACTTTTTATTGTTCCTATTTTAGCATATATAGCATTGAAAAAAACGAAAGTAAATAAAATTGTATATCCTTTGTTGGGTGTTATGGCCATTTTCACAGCTGGTTATCACGGCACCTCATTAATGCTATCTTCTCACTAATTTATGGCCAATTTTTATGCTAATTTAATTTTTATTCTCCAAACCTTTTTTGTTAATTTCATTTCATTTGTTGCGTCTTTAAATTCAACGTCATCTCTATTTTCAAACATATTCTTTAAAATTTCATATTCTGATGTATTTGTATAACTTCCAACATTGTTATCCAAATTAATATTGCATTTCATTTTTATGTAAATAGATATTTTATCATCTGGACAAAAAGGTAATTGATATTCCGTATCATCCACCTCGTCATCAAACCTAGTTGGCATCATTTTTTTCATTTGAATTAAAATACTATTGCATATATTATTTGACTGAAAAGTTGTTGTATTTAATCCGTTTATTAATGCATTTGTAAATTGTGAATAAATATTACTATTATTTATATCATTAATAATACTACCATCATTTGATATAAAAGCTTGTGATAATGGATGCCCTATTAATGTATCTGCTATATATTGGACGTAAACTTGACCTAAAGAATCGGAGATAGGTAAATGACCAGAATTAAATGATCCATCATAAATTGAAAGACTTGTTTTTTCCAAGTCATTTTTTAACCCCGAATTTAATAAATTTTTATATGTATTGTTGTATTTAAATGTGAATGTTTCATTGTTATTTTTATATGAAATTGATGAACGAATATGGTTTGCTTGCGTATATGCGGCCGTCATTAAAAAATTATACGAAGCATCTAGAATTGTCGTTGCATTTTCCGAAATATCTAAAACAGTTCCACTGCTATCTAAATAAACGGGTAAAAAAATGTGTTGTTCGTTATCGCTAATATCAGTACAACTACTGCAGTCTTGGTGAATACTCATTTAATAAATAATGTATACTTTATTTATTAAAATAATACGGATTAAATAATAACATCATTATTTTCATTAATAATATAAATAATTTCATTTTCCGGAATATCTGAAATATTTGTTGTTACAATATCTGACTGTTTGATAATAATTTCATTTTCAATATTATGGTCAATCATACCTGTTAAATCACTCATATATAAATCGTTCATTTTTGTATTATAATTTATCCCGTGGTTAATATAAAATTTATATATATCTTCAACGTCTTTTCTCTCAGAATCAGATAAGTTACTGTTATCCACCGTTGATATTTTTTTTAACGTATTATATAATCTATTATTTTGTATTGTTTGCCAACATCTTTGTTTTTCCATTACCTGTATTTCGGATCTTAGTTTGTCTAATTTTACACTCAATCTTCTCGTTTTTATATTATCCAATTTATTGTTTAACATACTTAATTTTTTGTTCTTTTCTGTGAAATAATTTGCAAAAATTTCTTTTTCCATTTGATTTTTTAATGAAATACCATAATTTTCATTATCAATATTATGCGACCAATATTTTAAAGCTTGTATATTCTTATGAGAGATATTACAACATCGCAATATACACGGTGTTTTATTTTTTTTAAAATCGTCATTTAAATGTTCTTTTAAATGATTTTTTGATGATTTAAACCCAAGTGTAACAAAATAAACAAAAAAATACAAACTTATACCACCATTGCACAAAATCAATAAAACAATTAGTATATTTTCAAATGTACCCAATTTATACCCGGAATCAATCGTACCGAAAAATAACCCAGTGCTTAATGTCATAACAAGTGATAATAAACTAACGCTTTCCAATCTATTGCATATTAAACCATAACTCGTAATTGTATCGTAAGGTCTTAAAAAAACGTGTAAAAAAAATGATATTTGTATTAACAACGATGCTGCAATTATTTGATATCTCGGGTAATTTTTTAAAAAAACAGATAACAATATTAAGCCAGCTTTTTTACCCATAATAATAAATTCATAATACCAACGTTTTTCTCTATATCCTAGAAATAAAAATGATAATGGTGTTGAACCATCGTATCTATTATGCATATCATATAAACGATATCTGTAATTATAAAGTAATTTAAATCCCAATAAAGGAATACCCAGTCCATATAAAATTAATGCTATATATGCAATTATTAAATATGTATAATGTGTTTTATCATAACAAATGATGGAATAATCATTCACCAAATAGTATGTATCATCTATATTTTCACAATTTAAAACTTCCAATGTTTTGGTAACTATGGTAGGCCAACTTAAAAATGTACCAACAACAATTGCTGTTTTTTCCCAAGCTATAAAAAATGTCAAACACGATGGTTTTTTTTCTTCATATTTTTTAATTTCATTGTTTGTGGATTTCTTTATTTTTTTTTGTGTTTTTTTACAATAACACAACGATATTAAAGCTATTATAATCGTAACTGAACATATGTAAAAAATTGGCAATATAAGATATACCAATAATTTATCGTAATACGACCAACCAATTGCACAATCGGATGAATAAAAACTCACGCGGGGCGAAGAAAATTCTTTTGCTCTTTCAAATAAATACCTTATTAGAGATGGCCAATTGATTTGAAACGAACTGGCTAATGAAAAAACTTGAGCATAATTCATAAATATTTTTACGACACCATTCACTTCTTCTTTTTTATTATTAGCGGGATTTGCCGTTTTTATTAAAAAAATAATTATAATTACAGATACAATTGGTATAATAATTGTTAAACTCAACGTTCTTCCGATATTTTCTGGACATTTTAAACATACACCATCGTCTTTCGCCCAACCCTTTTCGCATACATTGCATAATGGTCCATTAAATCCTTCATTGCATAAATCATCTGATGAGATATTTATAATACCGCCTTTACACGCAAATCTATTTTTACATTTATAAATTTTAGTTGATAAATCCGAACTTCTCCAATAATTTTGATTAATATTTATTGTTTTTATATTTGTATTTGTATCGCACGCGAATGTATTATTACATTTGATACAATTTAAATTATCATTATTTGTAAATGTGTTATACGAATTTTGGGAACAAATGCAGCCAGTTTTATATTTATTTTGTTCGGAATTTAAAGGACACGTTGGACATAAATAACTAGACGTTTTATTTGTATATTTCCCTTCTTCACAATCAACGCATTCCGATGATCCAGTTAATAATGAATATTTTCCAACACGACACCCCCTGCATTTTATACTACCACTATCCGAATGACTACCCGTTGAACATTCTTTACAATCATTTATACTTGATAATCCAACATTATCATTAAATTTTCCAGCAGGACATTTTTTACAAGACCCCGAGTATGTCATTCCCAATTCATTCCCATATAAACCTTTTTTACAACCTTTACATAGTGTAATATATATATTCCCAATGTCGGAAGTCCACGTCCCTTTTGGACACTCTATACAATTATTAATTGTTGATATTCCCGTTTTATCATTGTATTTTCCAGTAGGACAATTTTCGCAGAAATTTTTATAAATATTTGTATATTTTCCTCTCTGACATATACTACATTTTTCTCTCATAGAAGTTGAAATCCAACCATCTGGACAATAAACACAATTGTTTAATGTATTTTTATATTTACCATTGTCGCATAGCACGCACGATATATTTGACGAAGCCCCTTCTATATTACCAATTTTTCCGTTTGCGCAATTTATACAAGCAGTTTCTCTTTGTTTTCCAGTGTATGGTTGAAATTTCCCAATTTCACAAGATATACATTCGTTTTCATCTATAAGACCCGTTACAAAACTGTACTTTCCTTTGGGACAATCATTGCACATTTTCTTGTCAAATGCCCATTTTCCAATATTACAAATATCACACTTATTTTCTTTATTATTAGATATCCAACCATCTGGACAATCAACACAATTGTTTAATGTGTTTTTATATTTACCAGATGGACACTTAATACACGATGTATTAGATTTTGCACCATACACAATACCAATTTTTCCGTTTGCGCAATTTATACAAGCAGTTTCTCTTTGTTTTCCAGTGTATGGTTGAAATTTCCCAATTTCACAAGATATACATTCGTTTTC
>Ga0209709_10004568_pt1 | contig 11113 bp, 10 predicted proteins | sample ArcticOcean_MG_C_2_FD_187435 | JGI IMG/M metagenome (GOLD analysis project Ga0209709, IMG submission 187435) | Marine microbial communities from western Arctic Ocean - ArcticOcean_MG_CB4_136 (SPAdes) (version 2) | ecosystem: Environmental > Aquatic > Marine > Oceanic | place: Arctic Ocean... | reverse complement strand
ATGTTTCTATGAATTGATTTCAATAATCACATTAAAGTAACTATCAATCTTTACTGTACAATCTGGAGGAATAACTGCAGTACCTTCATATTCCTCAATAATTATTGGTCCTTTAATTGGTTTTTTGCCTAATTTTTTTCTATTTATTATCTTTGATTCAATAAGTCCGATTGTAGGACCAAAATATACATTTCTCTTTAGTTCATTATGTTGGCCATGGTAAAAGCTTGCTTTTGGAAAAATTTGTTTTTCATTTTTCCTCTTACCTATCATCCTTACATTTACTATTTGAACAGGATATTCTCCTGAAAAAGAATGTCCATACCTGAGTTGATGTTCTTCTTCAAATAATCTTTTTAAAATTGTTGGAATTTCAAGATTTTCTTTATTTGAAGGAAAATCTATAGTTAATTCATAAGCTTGACCTAAAAATCTTGCATCTAGTTTCCTTTCAAAGATTATCTCATCATCTGGAACGCCAAGCATTTTTTTAATATTTTTTTCTAAAATTTTATATTTTTTATTAAGATTTTCTATGGAAAAATTTGAAGTAAGATGAAGAAAAGGTAGTGTTTCATTTACCATTAAATCTGCCCAAATTAGCCCTAATGCACTATAAACTCCAGCGGCAAGAGGAAGAATAACTTTTTTAATTTGGAGAGTTTTTGCAAGTTCTACTGCATGGACTCCCCCGCTCCCACCAAATGCAAGTAAAGAGAAATCCCGAGGGTCACGGCCTCTGAGTGTTGTCACAGCTTTGACAGCACGCATCATGTTAGCATTTGCAACTTGGTGAATTCCATATGAAGCGGCCAGAATATCTAAAGATAAAGGATTAGCAATATGTTTCTCAATCGATTTTCTAGAAAGATCTGATTTAATCGGGACACTATTTCCTGCAAGTCCAATAGGATTTAAATAACCAAGAATAACATTTGCATCTGTAACAGTTGGATGTTCATTCCCTAATCCGTAACATGCTGGTCCAGGTCTAGCGCCTGCACTCTCAGGACCAATCTTAAGTGAATTTGCTTTATCAAGCCAGGCAATACTTCCTCCTCCAGCACCAACTTCTGAAATATCAATTACAGGGAGTTTTAAAGCATAACCTCCACCTCCTCCTAGTGCACTTTTAGAAGACATCCCACCACCTACTTCATATTCCTCAGCAAAAGATAATTGACTTTTTTCAATCAGGGAAGCTTTCGCGGTAGTACCCCCCATATCTAGAGTAATTAAATTCTTATATCCAGTTAACTTTGACATAAATTGCGCGCCTATAACTCCAGCCGCAGGCCCACACTCAATTATTTGTGCTGGAATTTTAACTACTGAATCTGAATCTAGGATACCCCCACTTGACTGCATAACCATTAATCTGCTTTTTTTAAAGCCAGAATTTTTCATTTGTTTAACCAACGATTCTATATATTTTTTAACTGGCGGCCCTACATAAGAGTTAATTACTGTTGTAGATGTCCTTTCATATTCTCTCATCTGTGGTAGTACTTCTGCTGAAACAGAAATAAATGTATCAGGGAGTAATTTTCGTAATATTTCTCCAGTCCTATCTTCATGAATTGAATTAGCATAAGAATTTAAATAACAAACAGATACAGCTTCAATATTTAATTTCTTTAATTTTTCAGCACATTTAATTATTTCTTCTTCAACCAACGGAACAATTATTTCGCCATCAGAACTAATGCGTTCAGGTATTTCAAATCTTAAATTTCTAGGAACTAAAGGTTTTGGCTTTTCATAAAGTGGTTTGTACAATTCTGGTACTCGCACCCTTTGAATTTCAAGTATATCTCTAAAGTTTTTTGTTGTTAGCAGAGCAGTTTTTGCTCCTTTCATTTCGAGAATCGTATTTGTTGCAACAGTACAACCATGCAAAACCTCGAGAAGTTCATCCTTATTTGAATTAAGGCTCCTAAGCATGTCTTCTATTCCTTGAGTAACTGCATCTGCATAATTTTCTGGTGTAGAAGGTACTTTTCTAGTAACTAAATCACCAGTTTGGGTTATCAACGCAAGATCTGTAAAAGTTCCGCCAATATCAGCTGCAATTCTGTCTATTTTTGTTCTTGAGACCATTTTTTTAATTATTTTTAAAGACGTTGACCAAATACTAAATCTGGTAACCATAGGGTTAAGACTGGAAAAGCCGTAATAATACCCAAGCCAATTAAAAGAGGAACAAAGAAAGGAATTGTAGCCCTGAAAACCTGTTCTGGAGTAGTTTCTGCGACCTTAGCAGCAACAAACAAACCAATTCCCATAGGGGGAGTTATTATACCAATAACTAAATTGAAACAAATAATTATTCCAAAGTGAACTTGATCAATCCCTAAAGGAGATAAAATAGGTAATAGTATTGGTGAAAGAATCAATATTGCTGGAAGTGTCTCAAGAAACATTCCTACAAAAATTAAAAAAATATTTATTATCAATAACGCGACTAAAGGATTTTCAATATTTTGCGAAATAGCATTAGCAGCTTCATGTGGAAGGCGTTCCATGGTTATTACCCATCCCATGACTATAGAAACAGCCACTATATACATTATTATTGCAGTCGTTTGCATAGACTCTAATATGCAGCTTAGCAGTTTTTGCCATGTCAATTCACGGTAAACAATTCCTACAAACAAAGCATATGATGCTGCTATAACTCCTACTTCAGTTGGAGTGCTTACACCTAATATTAAAGCTCCTATAATCAATATTGGAGAGAATAATGCTAAAGCTCCTTTTTTAAAACTTTTCCATACATCTGATACTATAAAAGGCTCTGGCTGTCCCCACTCAGTTTTTTTGATACGAACCCACAGTGAAATCCATATCATAGTAAGAAGTCCTATAACAAAACCAGGCACAATGCCTCCAAGGAACAATCTCCCTATCGAGGTATCTGTTGCAAGACCATAAACAATCAAAACTATACTTGGCGGAATAATTGGACCTATTGTACAAGACGCTAATGTAACTGCTGCAGCAATATTTAACGGATAACCACTTTTCTTCATAGCACGCATTTCAACCGTTCCAAGTCCTGCAAGGTCAGCTAACGCTGCCCCAGACATACCGGCAAAAATCATACTTGCTGCAACATTAACCTGAGCTAAACCCCCTCTGATTGGGCTGAATAAAGCTTTTGCAAAACCAAATATTCTTTCTGTTACTCCACCAGCATTCATAAGATTACCTGCTAATATGAAGAAAGGTACTGCCAGCAATGTAAACGTATCAAGACCATCAATCATCATTCTTGGAATTACACTTAGTGGGAAATCTCCCAATATAAGTGCAATCGTTGTTGCTATCCCAATAGCAATACTTACGGGAACCCTTAAGGCTATTAGACTAACCAAGGTAAATAGAAGAACAGTAGTTATCATTTGACTATATTAATTTTATCGCTGCTTCAATTTCTGAAATACTTTTATTTTTATCTTTTTGACAAGCCATCAAAACTTCAATTGAATAATAAATTGTTATTGCTGTTATAGAAATAGAACCTATTAATAAAGGTAAATATGAAAAAAATCTAGGTATATGAAGAATTACAGAATAAGTTTTCATCTGCCTTGGTAATTCTTCTATTATCCAATATATGATAATTCCACAGAATATTATTGTTAGTATTTGAGCCAGACCATAGCAAAGTCTTTGTAATTTAATAGACATTTTTTTTGTAAAAAACTCCACTAGTACATAACCCCTTATTCTAAAAACAGAACTGGTTCCAACAAAATAGGCGTATAGCATTAGAAGTTGTGATATTTCTTGGACCCAAAATATAGAATATTCAAAAACGTAACGCAGTACTATTTGAGTAATATTAATAATTACAACCGAACAAAAGGCTAAAATTGCACTGTTTCTTTCTATACGACCCCAAAACAAAAGGGCAACCTTGAATCTGTCCATTCAATTTAAAATTAGATCACTTTCTCCATTTTAGGGAGACAGTCTGAAACATAAATATTCTAGGGTATTAAAAATTAAACCTAGGGGAAATGATTTACGATAAAACTAGATAAATCACGACTTAGAAGGAGAATGATTTACAATAAAACTAGATAAATCACGACTTAGTTACTTTTCAAAAAACAATATACAAATTCAGTAATTTTATTTTTTAGATCTTCTTGATATTGTTCGTAGTCCAGTACCTTAATTTTTTATAAAGTACTGGATAATGGAATCAACTCTTTACTTAATAGCTCTAGCTTCCGCAATTATACCTTTAGGTATAAATCCTTTATTTTCAAGCATTTCATGAACTCCATCTGCATGCTTATGCCACGGACCAAGGGGAGGCTCAATATATACAAGACCAAGTTCTTCTTTAGCAGCTTCTATATGCTCATCATTTTTTTGTTTACTCATTTTGACATATACCTCACCTGCTTCATTTGCAGCTTGATGAAATAAATTTTTCTGTTTTGAATTTAATTTATCCCAAGATTTTTTACTAACTACAGGAAGGACAATTTGAAAATATTCTCTAAGGTTTGTGAAATATTTGACAGCTTCAATATGCTTATTTAAGTATGATGCACTAACTACAGTAGTTAAAGAATCAACAGTTCCAGTAGCTAGAGCTGTATATACATCAGCCCAAGACAGGACCGACAAATTGGCTCCCATTCCAGACCAAAATTGAATAGGCATCTCAGCCTGATACATTCTCATCTTGTAACCTTGGAGATCATCAGGTGTTAATATAGGAGTTCTGCTTAAAATTCCACGGTCTTGTTGTCTCATCCAATTGTAATTTCCTATAAATACAAGTCCCCTTTCTTCTATAGCGTCAGACATTTTTTTGAACTTATTACTGTTTAGATATTTTGAAGTATGCTCTCGACTTCTAAAAACGAATGGTGTATTCATAACACCAAATCGATCGTCATATGACTTAAAATAATCTAATGTGTCTATCACCATATCTTGAGCACCTGTAATAGTATTTTCAAATTGTGTAGGAGGCGGACCCAATTCTCCTGAATGAAATATTTTAACAGTTACTGATCCATTTGTGAGTTCATTTACTCTTTTTGCAAAATAATCCGCCGCTATTCCTTGATCAGAATTTGGAGGCAAAACACTTCCAGCCCTAAAAGTAAGAGCATGGGCACTCGTAATACTAAATAATAAAATACTAGTTAAAATTAAAATATTTTTTAGTAGCATGACAGACTCCTATTTATGGTTAACGTTTAATATATGTATATCATATATTAAGATTATATATTAAGATTATATATCTTATATCTAATATATAATTTAAAATAATCTGGCAATGCTGATGATATGTCAAGCTTTTAATTAATTATTTACACTGTGTCCCAAGAAATAACTAATACAATCTCTTAACTATTTTAAAAAGCAGGAATAATATTGGACTTTTGTACGTTATCGACTTGGGTATTCTGCTGAAAGTTCGTCCTACTACTTAATCCCATACGAAAAATGAACAGAATGTTTTCCGGTGGATAATTATTTTACTAAGTGTTGAATCTCCTGCTTGGAAAGCATATCATTAATTACGTTTATTTGAAAAATTAAACAATAATTCAATCTTCGATGAAGATTCTATCCAATTTAGTTATTTGAAAACTTAATAAATTTTAGTTAATTATAAAATAAAATTATGAATTTAATTTTGTCTGATAGGATAAACCGTATTCAAACTTCACAAACAATCGAAATTTCTGATTTGGCTAGGAATCTTTTGTCAAAAGGGAGAAAAGTAATAAGTTTAAGCCAAGGTGAACCTGATTTTGATACTCCAGATCATATTAAAGAAGCTGGTATAAAAGCAATTAAGGACGGTTTTACTCGATATTCCAATGTAGATGGTATGCCTTTATTAAAAAAAGCAATAATCAAAAAATTTTTAAATGAAAATAATTTGGAATATAAACTTTCTGAAATTTCTGTTGGCAACGGTTGTAAGCAAATTATTTTTAATGCACTAATGTCAATTTTAAATCCAGGAGACGAAGTTATTATACCAGCACCTTATTGGGGTTCATACAAGGATATGGTTGATTTCGCCGAAGGAATTCCCAAAATTGTAAATTGTACATTAGCTGATGATTTTAAACTAACTGCAAAGGCACTTGAATTAGCAATCAATGACTCAACTCGTTGTCTAATACTAAATAACCCAACAAACCCTACTGGATCTGTATATAATTTTGAAGATTTAAAATCATTTTCTGACGTACTGATTAAATATCCTAATATTTTAATCATTTCAGACGACATATATGAATATTTAATCTACTCTAACACCAAATTTCATACCATTGCTGAGATTGATACTAATATTAAAAAGAGAACTCTCACTTGTAATGGAATGTCAAAAAATTTTTGTATGACTGGTTGGAGATTAGGATATGCAGCAGGACCTAAGTTGCTGATTGATGCAATGGCTAAATTACAATCTCAGTCTACATTTCATCCTTCTACTATTTCACAATTCGCTGCTTTAGCCGCATTAAATGGTGGGAGAGAGTTCATTACTGATCAAAAAAAGTCATACATAAAAAGAAGAGACTTAACAGTTAGTTTTTTGAATAAAATTGATGGTATAACATGTAATAACCCCGAAGGTTCTTTTTATGTTTTCCCTTCCTGTGATGGACTTTATGGGAGAAAGACACCCGGTGGTGAAATTATTCAAAATGACATTGACGTCTGCAAATATATTCTTGAAACAGCTGAAGTAACTGTAGTTCCTGGAAGTGTTTTTGGAAAGATTGATTTTTTCAGAATTTGTTATGCAATAGACACGAAAACACTTTTAGAAGCACTTAATCGAATTTTAACTGTTCTTGAGAAATTAAAAACCAAATATTAAAGAATTTTATAAATATTATTTAAAAAAATTTTATCATGACTATAAAAAATAAAATGAGCAGAAAAGACTTGATTAATAAAATTGGTGAATACCCGACAGGGAATATTTGTAACGCACATAATAAAGTCAAGGCTATGGATAGTAGAATAGCATCTATAAGTCCTGGGATGAAAATTGCTGGGCCTGCAAAAACGGTAGCAATTGTCTCAGGGCAAAATGCTGCTATTCATCGTGCAGTTCACAATGCCAGACCTGGAGATGTTCTTGTAGTTGATGGGAAGAAATCATTATCCTATGGACCTTTTGGAGATATACTCGCAACTTGCTGCCAACAGCTTGGTTTGTCTGGCCTCGTTATTGACGGTACCATAAGAGATTCTTCAGAAATAGTAGAATTAGGATTCTCAGTTTTTAGCCTTGGGACTCACCCTGCTGCAACCAAAAAAACAGATCCAGGTGAAATAGATGTCCCTATTGTTTGTGGAGATGTTAATGTTAACCCAGATGACATTATTATAGCTGATGATGATGGAGTTGTAGTAATACCAAATCTATTAGTCGAAGAAGTGTTTTTAGGTTTGATGACTGTTATTAAAAATGAGGAAAAGATTATGAAGAGACTTAAAAATGGTGAAACAACTTGTGATATATTCAAAATAAAAACTTAAACTATAATTGTTTTACCTTTTCATATATTGTCCGCGATATCTTTATCCCGTTTATTTTTGAATTATCCCTATTTTTTAACCTCCTATCACCAGGCAACCTAATTCCTTCGAGTTCCATTAATTTAGAAAAAAATAATTCACAGTGTTTATGCCAGTTATTTTCATCACCAAAAAGATTTGGATTAATTGCTATAATTAATTCACCTCCCCTGGTAGGACCCCCATCATTATTATCTTTTTCACCTCTCTCGAAACTAAAATTATCTCCTATCAATCCAGCTGCCAAAAGCTCTATCATCATGGCCACAGATGATCCTTTATAGCCTCCAAAAGTTAATTGGCTCCCATCTAATATTTTTTTGGGATCGTTTGTTGGGTTGCCACTTTTGTCAATTCCAACACCTTGTGGTAAAGTAGAACCTTCTAATGCTGCAATCATAATCTCACCTCTAGCCATAGCAGCAGATGCTTGATCAAAAACCATTGGGTTTTCGTTTTTTCGCGGCCAAGAAAATGCCATAGGATTAGTTCCGAAAAAAGAAGTATTTGCTCCTGCTGGAGCTACTACAGGTTTTGATACTGTGCATGCTAACCCAGCAAGTCCCTCTAGGGCTATATGCTCTACTTCATGCCATAATGCTGAAAAATGATGGATATTAACTATTGCAGCTGCAGCCAATCCATTTTTCTTAGCACATTCAATCAAAGGATTATACGAAACACTTAGCGCTAGAGGGGCAAATCCCCTATCTCCTTCAATTCTGAATACAACAGGAGCTATTTGGACAACTTTAGGATTTGATTCGCCGTTAACTTTACCACTTTTTAGGGAAGAAATATAACCAGGAATTCGAAATAATCCATGTGCTGAACACCCATCAATTTCAGCAGCTATTATTGTTTTTGCAATTTCGAATGCATTTTTGGAATCACAACCGTGTTTTAGTAATTTTTCATTAACAATTGAAAAAACATCAGCTTCATTAAGTTCTATAAAATTTTCTTTTTTCAATATATACTCATTTCAAAATTGATGGTCACGTAAAAACTATTTTAGACAAATAGTTTGTTTTTAAACAAAAAATTATCAACATGGTACTCTAATGATTCTTACAACTGAACAACTTGTTTCATATAAAAATAAAGGATTTGCAGGTCCAAATCCAATATTAAGTAAAAACCAATTAAAAATTTTAAAATTTGAAATTAACAATATTATCAAAAATCTTCCTTCAAATACTCGTCCTGAAAACATACATTCTCCTAACGAATATAACCCCTTTTTATTAGAATTGTTATTGAGTAACCCATTTTTGGATATTGCTGAACAAATTCTAGGAACTAACATTGCTTTGTTCACAGTCTATGCAATCTGTAAACCTCCATTTGATGGCCGAGCTGTCAAGTGGCATCAAGATGCAGCTTACTTTCCAATTAAACCAATGGAAACATTTACACTTTGGTTAGCAGTTGATGATTCTAATAAAGAAAATGGATGTATGCAAGTATTACCATGTTCTCATAAGTCAAAAAATATTATTACTCATTCCTCAAATTACAACGACAAATCTGTTCTTGTTCAATCTATACCAAATCTTGATTCAAAGAATGCTGAAGATGTTGAAGTTCCTCCAGGGAATTACAGTGTTCATGATCCTTTTCTGCTACATGGTTCCAAAAAAAATAAAACATCAAAATGGAGGTCCGGTATTACAGTTAAATATATTCCAAGTCATGTAAATTTTGATAGAGAATATATAGGTCCTAGTGGCTTCAATTGGAACAGCCATAAATTATTTCACGGTCGCGGTAAAAGGGGCTACCATAAATATGCGAACTAGATATAGTTTTAATAAATTTTTAAATATTTATTTCCAATATATAAGAAATTATTAAATTCTGTTAATAAAAATATCAGTTTCAATCACAAATATATGGACATTAGATCATTACTGCTGGGTATCAGTATTGCTATTATGTGGGCAAGTGCTTTTACTGCATGCAGAATTTTAATGGTCAATGCCCCACCTTTTTTGGTTTTAGCCTCAAGGTTTTTTATCTCCGGTATATTGGCCATTTCAATTGCCTTTTGGTGTGGCCAAAAGATTGAATTTAGTCGTCGTGAGTGGTATACCATTTTAAGTATTGGGTTGCTCCAAAATACTGTTTGTACAGCTCTTAATTTTACAGCTATGCAATGGGTTACGGCTAGTCTCGCAGCCATTATTGCTAGTATGCTACCTATTATCATAGCAATCTATTCCTGGATTTTTCAAGGTAATAAAATTGGATTAATTGGAAAACTTGGGCTTTTTTTAGGCCTGGCAGGAGTATCTCTCATTTTGTATGATAAGAGTGCTAATGAGACAAATTTTTTGGGATTAGTACTTTGTGTTTTTGCTGTGCTGGGATTTGCTTGGGCATCTATAATAGTTAGCAATTCATTAAAAAATAATAATAATCTATTTATGATTGTTGGCCTTCAGATGATTGTTGGTAGTGTAAGCTTATTCCCACTATCCATTTTCTTTGAGACATGGACTATTAAATTTTCATCTATTTTCATAGTATCTTTTGCATATTTAATCCTAATACCTGGTTTGATTGGTACACTGTCATGGTTCTATCTAATAATAAAGATTGGAGGAACAAAAGCTTCTACTTTCCACTTTCTAAATCCTTTTTTCGGTGTGGCTATAGCATCAGCAGTTTTATCTGAACCATTAACTTCAAGAGATTGGATAGGTGTAGTAATTATTATGTTAGGAATTTTAGCAGTTCAATATAATAGAGATACTGAAACCTTTCCATGAAGGATGATGGCTATTAAAAATCGCATCAAATTTCATTTCTCCGTAGAGTTCTAAAATATTATTTCATTTTAAACTAATTTTTTACACCAATATATACAGTGAAAATTATCTTGTCAATATAAAAATAGATAAGGAAATCTCTAAAATATATTTTTCAGGAAAAAAATTTGATTATCTGTTTTAATATTGAAAATATACTATATATATTGTAATTTTATATATAAAAGAGGGGTAATCCCAGCAGATGTTTTGTTATTGTATAGTTAATCTGATCATGAGATTTCGAAATTTTCCAATATACATGCCCAACCCAATTATTTATTTCGTAAAATATCTAAATTCTTCGAATAATTTTTATTATTTAATCTAAATTTTTCAGTGAAAATAAATTTCAATTAAATTACACAAAATATATAGGTTTAAAAATGGATTTATCAGTTTTTCCTAAGGTTAACTTGTGTCACTGCCCCACACCACTAGAACCTCTTGAACGTCTCAGCAAAATTCTTGGTGGTCCAGAAATATGGATAAAACGTGACGACTGCACTGGATTGGCAACCTGAGGAAACAAGACGCGTAAATTAGAGTTTCTAGTTGGTGATGCTTTGAATAAAGGAGCAGATACACTTGTGACACAGGGCGCAGTGCAATCTAACCATGCTAGACAAACTGCTGCGGCAGCAGCCAAGTTTGGACTTAAATGTCATATTATTGTAGAACGCAGAATCCCAGTTATTAAAGGTAATATAGCTATA
>Ga0209709_10004567_pt1 | contig 11113 bp, 7 predicted proteins | sample ArcticOcean_MG_C_2_FD_187435 | JGI IMG/M metagenome (GOLD analysis project Ga0209709, IMG submission 187435) | Marine microbial communities from western Arctic Ocean - ArcticOcean_MG_CB4_136 (SPAdes) (version 2) | ecosystem: Environmental > Aquatic > Marine > Oceanic | place: Arctic Ocean... | reverse complement strand
TCACTAGCGATTTTACCACCACTAACTGCTCCTGCTATATCTGCTAAATCTCTTGCTTTTGTCATTAATTATTTTCCTTGCATTTGCATTGTTTAATATGAAATATTTTACAAATTATTTTTTTAATAGTTTTCATTTTTTTTTCTTCAATTTTGTAATGGCTAGATATTTCTACCTAGCCTTTAAGTATTACTCTGGTGTGTAACCAGTTAGTGCTGTTGCTTCTGCTTGTGTTAAACCTAAACCTAATAGTTTAGTGTTACCACTTGCTTTGTCAGTAGCTTCTTGTGCTACTGCTGTTGCTTCAGTTTCTTGTCTAGCTGTTTCAGCAGTTATATCAGCTTGTCTTTGTGCTTCTTCTTCTGCTGTTAAATCTCTAATCTCATCTTCTTGATTAGGTCTTGATATAGTTATTGTTGCCATAATTATTATGCTCCTTTTATTCCGTAAATTGTCATTGTTCCTGAATTAACATTACCACCAGTATTATCTATAATAGTAATTCCAGTTACAGCCGCTTGTAGTTGTATAAAGCCACCTGAACTTAAATGGTGTGGGTTTGTTGCCCCATCTCCACCTCCACCTTGAAGAGTATAGAAAGTGTATCTGCCTGTTTCTGCTGGACTAAATATCTTTATAGTACCTGCACCTGCTCTATTACTATCAGTTGAGTTTTGACCAATTTTGAAAAAGTTATCGGGGTTTCCACTTGAATGACCTACTGAAGTTGCGTAACCAGATGCAGACGCAAATCTATAATCTGAACCTGTATGAGTAGAACCTGCAATATTGAATCTGCCATAATACCAACCACCACTAGACACAGTTGCCAGATTGTCATAATGTATCTCGTAGTGTTTGTAAGCCGCATCTGTCCAACCATCTACTGACCAAGTAGTAGTAGCTGAGCCTAAAGTTGTTGTTTGTAGACGAACATAATCAGAAGTTGGTGTAGTAACTGTCGCCCATTCTGGAGCAGTTGCACCTGCGTTCATTTTTAATGTTTGTGTCGCAGTTCCTTTTGCAAGTCTTTGTAATCCACTTCCATCTCTGAAAAGTACATCACCTTGTGTTGTTAATGTTGTTGCTACGTCACCACCTTCTGCCATTACTGACCAGTAAGTTGCGTTTGATGTTGCGTTGCCTGTTGATGCTAAAATACAAACATAACTAGAACCACCAGATGAAACTACATCATCTACTGTGTAAGCTGTGCCACCTGCGTATGCACCTCTCCAGTTAAATTTAATAGCACCTAGATTGATTGTTGCCATATTTGTTTCCTTATATTGTTGATATTAATTCGCCATTTGAAATGCTAAAGACAAAGCCTGAAGCACTAAATAAAGTATCATCAAATGTGGCGAAAGTTGCACTTGAGATACTGTCTACTCCCTGATTAGTTGTTGTTATAATCAACTGACCAGATGAATTTTTACTAAAACCATAAACTTCTGCTGAACTAGCTTGTCCATATTCTAAAGCACTTGCACCAGAGTTTACTTTTATAACTTGTCCTGCTGTTCCTATTGTAGTTAAACCTGTACCACCTTTAGAAGTTGGTACTGTTGGTAATCTTGCTGAATTTATTGTTCCTGAAGTAATTGCTGAACCTGCAACTGCCGCAACATTAAATGTTCCAAAACCAACTACATAAAGTTCATCACTAACTGAAGCACCTGCACCAAGAACTATAGAAGTTCCATTTGTTGCTGTGTAATCTGATGGGTCTAAATGAACACCATTTAAGTAAACATCAATATAACCACTATCATAAGCTAAAGTATCTCCATTAGCATCTGCACCTGTAAAGGTTGTTTGACTTGCTGTTGCTACATATTTGTATCTAGCTGAAGTTCCATTAACTGAAGAACCTGCGTTCTGCCAACCTGAAGCACTATAAACTTTAAGAGTATTTGAAGTAGTATCAAAATATAAATCTCCTGCTGTTAAAGAAGTTGTTGGTGCTGAACTTGCAATTCTATATTGGTCAGCAAAATTATTTACTGAAGCTATATTTGTTGCAACTGTTGAAATATTTGCATTATTTGAAGCTAGAGTTGCTAAACCTGAAATTCCTGCAAGTGTAGCCATGTTAGTTACATTTGAAGATGTACCTAAAGTTGCCATGTTAGTTACATTCGCTGAAGTTCCTAATAAACCCATGTCTGTAACTACTGCACTTACTCCTAATAATCCCATAGCAGTAACATTTGCTGAAGTTGCTAAAATATTTAAGTCTTCAACAATTCCTGATGAAGCTAAAGTATTTAAGTCTGAAACAATATCTGAAGTAGCAAGAGTATTCATATCAGCTATTACTGCTGACGTTCCTAGTAAACCTATAGCTGTTGCATTAGCTGAAGTTCCTAATAAACCAATTTCAGTATTTTTACCTGCTACTGTTGCTATGTTTGAAACTACTGTTGAAGTTCCTAATAAACCTAGATTTGTTACAGTTGTAGAATTACCTAGTAATCCCATAGCAGTAACATTAGCTGAAGTAGCTAATAAATCTAAATCAGTAACAACTGCCGAAGTTCCTAATAATCCTAAATCAGTAACGACTGCTGAAGTTCCAAGTAATCCCATATTTGTTACAGTTGTAGAATTACCTAGTAATCCCATAGCAGTAACATTAGCAGAAGTTGCTAACGTATTCATATCAGTTACAATATCTGAAGCCGCTAAAGTATTTAGGTCAGCAACAATATCACTGGTAGCTAATGTGTTCATGTCAGAAATAATATCTGCTGTAGCTAAAGTGTTCATATCAGATATTGCATCTGAAGTACCTAGTAATCCCATTTGTGTTGATACACCTGCCACCGCAGTTAAATTTGTTTTATCTGAAGCTGATAACCAAGTGCTTTCTAAATAATTCTTTGTTACAGCGTCTTGTGCGGCTGTAGGGTCAGTCACATTTTTTAATCTTTTACTTCCTACATCATATTGAAAATCTGCATTGTCTAATGAGATTACATCTTTTGCATCATCAATAGCTTCTTGTGACATAAAGAATGCTTGTTCACTATCTGTATCTAAATCATTTTCAGTAAGAACTGAACCATCAGCATAGTCTGTTAATCTTGCAGTCTGTGATGTTGTTCTTCTAATTTCAATAGCTAAGGTATCAGCAGGTGCAGAAGTAAATGTTAAAGTAGTTCCTGCCGCATTTAATGTATATGCAGTTGAAGCTACCCCTGCAATCGTTACTGTTAAATCTGTTGAAGCCCTATAACTGAATGGAATAGCAAAAGCTGTTGTACTAGCGTTACCTGTGTAACGTACAAAACTATTTGCCATGTGTTATTATTCCTTATTTTGGGTTGAATTCTTCTAAAAGGGGTACTTTATTGAGTTAGTATCTCAATGTAGTTTTTCTTAGCTTTTCTCTTAGAATTTTTATAAATTGTTTTTCTATCTTTTTGCATTTGTTTAATTTTAGGGAACTCTTTTAGTAGTAGTTTTTTAGCTTTTGCTTCTGCTTTATGCACAAATTCTAAAATAAACTTCTGTCTTTCATCTCTCCCTGCAACTGTGCCATCAGGTTTTTTGTAAAGTCTGCTCTTAGGGTCTAATATTACTTTTTCAATTAACTTTTTAAGTGTTAATTTTTGACCTTGATAAGACAATGTAACTTGTCCTGCTAATTCTCTCCATCTGTCATAAGCAGTTTGTTCAGTAGTTTCATTTTTAATTGTTCTTAAATCTACACCACTTTCTCTATCTATTTTAGCAGGTGGTCTGTAATCAAAATCTCTAGTTTCATAAAACTTTTGTATCATTGGGTTGTCAGTTTTAGTCATAGCAAAAGGTGATGACCATAAACCAGATTTTCCACCTAATCCAAATAACCAACCTTTATTTCTATCTATTTTTTCACCATACATATTACGTTTTGGCATAATACCATCTTTACCTTTGAAAGGATTTAAAGCTAACAGCCTGTCATTTAATGTGAATAGTTCTTTTTGATAATCTTCTTCAACTCTAGTAGCGTATCTTAATCCACCTGATAGTGGTGTTAGTTTATAAATTGCTCTAGCTAATACTGAAGCACTTACTTTATCAGGAGACCTTGTAGAAACAAAGTCATCACTAAAGAAAAAGTTTGCAGTTTCAACTATATTTTTCATATAGAATTTAGAGTTAAGATTTCTAAACAAAGAAGTTAAAACTCCCATAGATAACTCTGTCATATCCTTCTGAACTGCTTCAGGTATATCTTCATTGTATCTTAAAAACTTACCCATAGACTGTTGTAAATCTGCCATAATAAAGAAAGGCATCATCACTGGGTCTGCTCTATTTAATTGAATATATCTTCCATCATTTGTTTTATAAGAATAAGGTTTCCAACCTGTAGACAATTCTCTCTCAATGTTTTCCCTGTAATTTCTTGAACCACCACCAGTAATTTTACCCATAGTTACAGCACTGAATGCTGATGACCATAGTAGAAATCCCATAGTTGCTCTAGCGTTAGCTTCTGCCGCCGCTTCAACATTTAGATATTTACCATCTGCTCCTTTTTTTAAAGCATGTCTGGTAGATAAAACTAATTTGTTTGCTAATGGTAAGTGTTCAAAATTCCATTTAATTAAGTTAGATGGAGTATTGATAAAGTGTAGACCTAATGCTCTTGTCCATTTGTGTTTACTTGTGAAAGATAAAACACCGCCTGTAATACCACCTTCTAATTTACCTGTTGCAGGGTCAATAGAATAAGCTGATTGCGTGTATGTGCTTTCTCTAGCATATTGTAATGGGTCATTAACTTGTAATTTGTTTACGTCACTTATATTTTTGCTAGGCATGTCCGCAGTTTCAATAGCACCACCAGAGGCAGTTTTTTGATAATCAGCTTCTAGTTCTTTAAATCTTAATTTAAACTCTTCATCATTGACTACACCTTTCCAAAATCCTTTACCTGTTTCGCTTCTTATTTGTGAATTAATTTGAGATGTCATTCTTGCTTTGTAAGTCATTGTTTTAAGAAACTCATCACCTGCACTTAAAATTCTCATAGGAAAAGATACAGCGTAACCCACAGGTCTAACTACATATTTATCAAGCCCAACGCCTACTGTTCCCATGTTGTCAGTTAAAATTCTAGTAGTTGCTTGTAACCATCTTTGTAGTTGTCCTTGTCTAATATTGTTATCGTACTTCATCTGCTTACTATCAAGGATACCTCTGCCTTCCATGAAGCCTCTTCTAGCCGCTAACAGTGCATCTTTAGTATAATAAAATTGGTGAATATAAGTATCAACAGCTTCTTTAGCCAATGTGTTTGCTCTTTTACTATCTTGTGGTGCTAAAAAGGCGGCTCTAACTAACATAGTTAAAGGTTTCCACTGTGTCTGAAACAGTCCTGATACAATATTAATAATGTGAGTGTCAGGAGAAGATAGTAAGTTATTATTAATAAACTCTGAAGTTAAATCCCAACCATCTACTTTTCTAGCATTCTGTAATGCCATTATAACTTGGTCTGTGTCATGGAGTTTAGCTATTGCTTTGTAAAATTCTTTTGGATTTCCTGTTTTTAAAGTTGCCATTGCAGGGTCTTCAGGATTTATTTTTAATTCTGCGGCTCTAGTTCCATCTTTATTTACCTGCATAAATCTCATGGCTCTAGCTACATTTTTAGTAATTTCTTTTTGATTGATTAAAGTTTCACCTGCAATGTTCTGTCTTATGTTTAACTCTGCTAATATTTTTGCTTCTTCATCAGGGGTTATATCTAATCTATGTAATTGATTTCCTAGTTTAACTATGTCGTCACTTTGTTTAGCTAATAAATCTCCATGTGCAAGTATTTCTGCATATAATAATCTATCTGCTTTTGCTCTTGATTTACCTAAAGCAACAACTGCATTACTATCTAAACCTAAAACTTGTGCTTGTGCTATTGCATATTTTTCACTGACAACATCATCAATTATTTTACCTTCTCTGACCATTTGGTCTGCAAGGTTTTTTAAATGTACTCGTACTTTCTTAGGAAATTTATAATAATTTAATAATTCTTCAGGAGGCTTCCCTGTACCAATAGTTTTTCTTAAATTGGCAATTTTTTCATCAATAGTTTTACCATTAAGTTTACTTTCAGTAGTCAATCTTTCAACAGTATTCTTATCAAGATTTTTATATAATGCTTTATCAGGTTTAGGTTCTGCTAAATCTTGAAATAATCTTTTACCTGTAATTTCACTTCTACCATATTCATGTATATCTTTTAAATTCTTAACTGCTGTATTCTTACTTCCTCTCATTCCTAATTTAAAACCACCATAAGAAAATGCACCACCAAATACAGTACCAAAACCAAATCCTGCTCCTGTAGCTAATGCACCTCTTTTAAGGCTATAACCATCACTTACACCTGTTTTAATTTCTGTAATTTGGAGCATAGTATCTTGTGCTGTTGCAACTACTGCACCAATTTTGCCTTCCACTATTGCACCCTTCATTACAGCTTTTCCCATAGCTTCTTTAGTTGCTACTTTAGCTGTTTCTTTCAATACTTGTTTATTAATCTCTCCTGCCACTCTTCCTTTAAGAACTTCAGTTAAACCTTTTCTGTAAGCAACTTTAGCGGCTTGACCACCAATACCAAAAGATATTAGATTTACTGGGTCAGCTATCATTGCTCCACCGTTGTCATATAACCATGAACCAAAACTTCTATTTGGGTCATTCCAAAATGATGGTAACGCATGATAAGTAGCTGAGATGTATCCTAACTGTGCATTTCTTTCTGAACTATCAGTAAACGCATTAGCTAAATCTTTAGTCATACCACCAGTATTATTATTTCTCCATGACCTATCATTATAAAAATATTCTAATAAATCTGCATGAGACATTTTTGAAAATACATTATTACCTCTAGTTGTAATTTCACTGTCACCATCTCTATGTGTATAATAACTTTGTAGCGTCTTATAAAATTCTTCTGTTTTAATTTCTTCTAGTGCTTCTTCTTCACTTGTAACTTTTCTTAATTGGGAGATTGATGATGATGCTGAAATCGCATCTGTTACTTTGGTTTTTTTCTTTTTCTTGTAGACTGATAATGTAGCCATATTATTTTAGTCCATAACTGTTAGAAATTAGTTGTATGATAGTGTTTATATTTGCTTCATCTTCTTCGTCACTGCCTTTCATTAATCCTAAATTTTCTGTTATTGCTTCTACTAAACCAAAGAATTGGTCTTGGCTCATTGCCGCAAATATATCTTCGTTAAATTCTGAACCAATAACTTCTTGTATATATTTTTGAAATTTAGGGTCTCTTATTTGTTCTATAAATTTCTCTTGTGAGATAATTCCTGCAATTCTAGGAGTAAGTAAGAAATCTTGTTTTCCTGCTTTTTTAATATTCTCTGTAATTTCATTTATGTAACCTTTTAGAGTTACAGGTTCTCCCCCTCTTTGAAATATTACAGTGTTGTCAGTTTTATCTTGTTCGTCTGCTTTCAGTTCTTCTGCGTCTGCTAATTGTTTTTCTTCTTTAATTCTTAAATTTTCAATTTCTTGTGTAGTTGTTTCAGGTTTAATATAATTGTCATCTTTTTCACTGCCTGTCCAAGTTCTTTTAACATAGTCTTCTACTTCAAGAATAAACTTTCTTCTCATTGGCTCTGTAACTGTAACACCCTCTGCTCTCCACTCATCTTCTTGTGCTAAAATTGCAGTATCAACATATCTTCTAACATCTTCTCTTGCTATTTCTTTAGTACCTAATCCTTCATCATCTATTTTGTATTTTTCACCAACTATTTTAAACATAGCGGCTTTAGTATTTATGTAATGGTGGTTTGTATCATAGATAGGTTTTCTTGCTCCTTCATTATATTCTGCTTGGTATCTGTCCCATCTTTGATTTACTTTAGCAAATAAACTTTCAGGAATATTTTGTGCCGCCATTTCTATCACAATCTCTGCATGACTTTCAAAAGCCCCATTTGAAATTGCTAATAAGAAGTCTTGGTTTTTTATAGGGTCTTGTATTTGTCTTGAACTAGGGTCTGAATTAAAATATTTTACAAAAGCATCTAACTGGTTTATGTCCCCTTTACTTTCGATTGTCAGTTTTCTTTTTAATTCTGCAATTTGGAGAGTAGTTTTAGGTGTGCCGTCTTCATTTGGAGTAAAGGCTTCTACCCAAACATTTTGAGTATTTTTAGCTATGTTATAATTCTCATCTCTTCTTTCTTTTTGTGTGATAGCATCTCTTTTTGATACTAAGTCTGCTTTCAATTTATCTGTTTTAGTATTCTTTCTACTATTTAATGAACCTAAGTCTGTGCCATCTCTACCTTTGCCAAGATTTAAAGACATAATCTTTTCTGCTCTCTCAATCTTTTCTGACGTATCAGCACTATCAATCAAAGAAGCAACATCTTCTCTTAATGCTATCATCAGTTCTTCATTAGTGTAAAATTGAGTTAACTCTGAGTTGTCGCTAGTACGAAGAGCTGTGCCGAGACTTTTCCATTCTTTAACATATCTGTCTTCTAAATCTTCAGTAGGAATATTTGATAGTATTGTTCTAACATCTGAAATTTTCTTTTCTCTTGAAAGTGTTGCTCTATTTAAAGCATCTTGTTCAGTTTGTTTAGCTTTCCAACCATTAAACTGTGAACCAAAACCTGCCATAAAAGAACTATCTTGTCCATCAAAGTCAGGAATAAATTTCTTATAAAAATCGTTTAAATTAGTAGTAGTAATATCATAGTCATCTATGTTTTCTGTTATTGTGTTAATAACTTCTGCCGCTTTAACTTTACCAGTATGAAACTGTGTAGTTGCCTCAACATATTTACCAGTTAAATCTGGGTGCTTACCGGCAAGAATTTCTGATTGTATAGTTTCAAGAGTTTTACCTCCTGCTTCCATTGCTTGTATTTTTTCAATAGCCGCATCTTTATTATTATTAATTCTGTTATTATCTGCTCGTCCAACCACACCACTTGCATTTGCTAATGCTTTAGCTAAACCATCTGATGAACTCCCTGACCGTACAAATCCTGCACTACCTGCACCATAGTATTTGTTAGTTGATTGTCTTGTGTATTTTGTAGCCATTGTTATTTCTTCACTTTCTTATTAGTTTGAGAAGTTTGGTAGCCATCATAACCTGATGATGCTATACCAATAATTAAACCTGCTCTTGACGGCTCTGTCGGTGGAGTTAAGCTGTTATAAGTTTTATTCATGTTTGCGTATGCTTCTGATTTTTGTTCAGTTAATGTTGTCATGTCTTTAGAATAATCTCTGTCAATACTATTCCAGTCATCATCAAATAATGCTCCTATAGATTGTACTATTTTTGTACTATTCCCAAAACCTAAATTAAGTGATTGTGCGACTTCTGCATCTCTTTCAGTCTTTGACCTTAATTCTGCTACTGCTTTTTCTTGGTCTGCATTGACTTTCTCATTATCAATCTTTTGTAAATCGTGTAAATATCCTTTATCAGCGTGTCGTCTTGTTGTAGTTTGGTCTCTTCTGATAGCTTTGTTATTAGCTTTCTGTTGTTGATAAGAAACAACTTGTCCTGCTATTGCTAGAGCCGCTTGGGGACTACACATGTTTATTTACCTCTTTCATCATTAATATAAATGGCATCTTTCCAATGCCAAAATCTCCTATTTTTCTTTTTGGTTCAAATCCTAAGAACTGTAACCATTTTAAACTTTTCCAATTTCTTTCATCTACAAAATTGTAGACATGTTCATAATCTTCACTCATCTCTGCTACCCATTTAGGACACTCTTTAATAAACTGTTTAATATGTTTAAATAAACCTTCGCTAGATAATAACCAAACTACGCCATAGCCTTCTTCTTTAGTCGGACTAGACCCAAACATACCAATGACACCTTCTGACTGTGTACCTACAATGGTATATATTTTTGCATTATCTTGTGTAAAAGGTATTACTAATGCCTCTAATGGTGTTGCACCATCTGAAGCCATAATCTCTAACCTATCACCTTTTCGTATTTTAGGTGCTAACTCTAAAGCATCTTTTAATACTGCTTTGCGTACATAATTTTCTTTCATTAAATCCTTCTTGCTCTTGCGTGGTAGTAACCTTCAACTTCTGCGTCTGCTATATACATAGGTAGGTGTGATGAAGATTTTATATTTAGAGTAAACTCTGTATTTCTACACTGCACTGGAACTCTTAATGTTCCTGAAGCTAGTGCAGGTTGTCCAATAACACTTGTTGCTGTACCAATAATATAACCATTCATTATACTTGTAGATGTGTCTCTATTGTTTGGAGCAACTTCTACTTCAAAAAATCCACTGTTCTCAAAATTGAATGCTATGTTTCTAATTTGGTATCTTCCTGAAGTAACTGCAACTAACCCTCTACCAGTATTTTCTCTGATGTACTGTGTAGACATTGTGTAGGTGCTTTCATAAGGCACACCAACATATAACGCTGTGTGGTCTCCTACGATTGTGTATGTAGACCCTGTAGTATTCGTTGCTGTATAGTCATTTCCGTTAGTTCTATCTACTGCTAGTAAGTCAGTCTTTGCACCATACGGTGAAGTGAAAGTTGTTAAACCTGTACCACTTGAGTAAGTACCAGTAACAGAAGCCTTTAAATCAATGAAAACTCCATGACCTATTGTAGCATCTTTTAAATTTCTTAAATCTATTTTTAATAATTTTGTAGTTGTTCCTTCTGAAGCTAGTACATATAAATAACTTTCAAAAGACCTTACACCTAGAATTTTAAGACCTGTGAATGTCCATTTAGACCAAGCATTTTGTACCTTCTCACCACCATCAAAGAAGTATTTATAAATATACATTGTGTTTGAATTTGTTACAGCAGTCGTGCCACTGTAAGGTGCTGTTTGACTATCTGCTGTATCAGAAACTAAGAATGCTAAAACATCTTCTGTAGTATTTGATATAATTTGATAACAATTTTCTGGTATTAAATTAGATACAGATACAGATATGTCCATACCATCATTTGTTAATGTATCATCATCAGCAAAGTATTCTCTTATAGCTGTGCCTGATGTTCTTGCTTGTGCAAAGTAAGCATACTTACCTGCTGAAATTGGTTGTA
>Ga0209709_10004562_pt1 | contig 11117 bp, 8 predicted proteins | sample ArcticOcean_MG_C_2_FD_187435 | JGI IMG/M metagenome (GOLD analysis project Ga0209709, IMG submission 187435) | Marine microbial communities from western Arctic Ocean - ArcticOcean_MG_CB4_136 (SPAdes) (version 2) | ecosystem: Environmental > Aquatic > Marine > Oceanic | place: Arctic Ocean... | reverse complement strand
ATTTAGGTTTTTCTTAGTAGTTTTAATAACATCTTCAACCATTGTATTAATTAAATCTCTTATGATTTGATTTATTATTATTTCTCTTCTAAATTTTTTTTTATGTTTTAAATGTTTTTTTACAATTGTTGAAATATTAGGTATAGAAGTAATTTTTTCAATTTTAAATAAATTAGCTCTTAATCCATCTTCAAGATCATGATTATTATATGCTATATCATCTGATATTGAAGCTACTTGAGCTTCTAAAGATGGAAAATTTTGAAAAGTAATTTTTTTTTTAAACATCTTTTCGATAAATATGTTTTTGTTCAATATAAGTTTTTTTATTGGACCGTTGTGTTTAATTAAGCCGTCCAACGTTTCAATTGTGAGGTTTAAACCATAATAATTATAATATTTATTTTCTAACCAAGTCACTATTCTTATAGTTTGTAAATTATGATCAAAACCTCCATTTTTGTACATGCAGTTATTTAAAATTTCTTCACCTGCATGACCAAACGGAGTGTGCCCTAAGTCATGTGACAAACTTAAAGTTTCGCATAAATCTTCATTCAGGTTTAAAGCTCTGGCTAACGTTCTAGATATTTGAGAAACTTCCATAGAATGTGTTAATCTTGTTCTGTAATGATCTCCTTCTGTATTAACAAAAACTTGAGTTTTATGCTTAAGTCTCCTGAATGACGATGAATGAATTATTCTATCCCTGTCTCTTTGGTAAGGTGATCTAATTATACTTTCTTTTTCATTATAAATTCGCCCTTTGCTATTATTTGATTTAATTGAGTATGGTTTTAATTGATTTTCGTTATAATTTTTTTGCATAAGTTATCTAAGAAGATTATATTATAATCAAATGGAGTTTAAATGATTAAAGAGATTAATTTTACTAAACAGGCTGTGGAAAAAATTAACCTGCTGGTGTCAAAAAAAACAGAAGGTACCTTTTTTAGGATTGCTGTTAAAGGTGGTGGCTGCTCTGGGTTTAAGTATGATTTTTCTTTTGACAGCAAAACAGACGAAAACGATCTTAAACAAGAAAATGTTGTAATAGATAAATCTTCATTAGAGTTATTAAAAGGTTCTCAGGTAGATTACTCTACTGAAGTAATAGGAAGCGAATTTAAAATATCTAATCCAAAGACTAAATCTTCTTGTGGTTGTGGAATATCTTTTTCATTTTAATGAAGATTAGTACTTGGAATGTAAATTCAATACGTGCAAGAATTGATAATATTAAAAAGTATTTAAAACTAAGCTCTCCAGATATACTTTTGCTTCAAGAGATAAAAACTGAAGAAAAAAATTATCCACATAATGAATTAAAAGAAGCTGGTTATATTTCGTATGTTCATGGACAAAAAAGTTATAATGGAGTTTCTATTCTATCAAAAAAAAAACTTGAGAATATAAATACAGAACTAGAAGGAGACAAAGTTAGACAGTCAAGATTTATAAGCACAACAATTAAGGTTAAAAATAAGAAAATTGACTTAATAAATATTTATGTACCAAATGGAAATCCAGTTGATACTGAAAAATATTTTTACAAAATCGATTGGCTTAACTTGTTAGTTTCATTAATTGAGGAAAAAATTAAGGGCAATAATTCAATCATTCTTTGTGGAGATTTCAATATTATACCTGAAGAAATCGATGCTTATGCACATGAAAAATATCTTAATGATGCGCTGTTTAGATTAGAAATCAGAAAAAAATATAGAGAATTAATTAATTTGGGAATGGTTGACATGTTTAGATTTTTTAACAAGAAAGAATCTAACTATACTTTCTGGGACTATATGAAAGGATCGTGGCAAAAAAATAATGGTTTAAGAATTGATCATATTCTTGTTTCCAATGATTTAGTTGACTCTATTAAAAAAGTTGAAATAAAAAAAAGTATAAGGCATCAAGTTAAGCCTTCTGATCATGTTCCGGTGGAATGCATTATTTAACTCTTCCATATATATCTTTATATCTAATAATATCATTTTCTTTCAATATAGATCCCATTTGAACTTCAATAATCTTTGCGGGTATATTAAAAGAGTTTTCTATTCTATGGACCGTTCCTTTAGGAACAAATACTGATTCATTATGAGTAGGAAAAAACTTTTTATTACCTATAGTGATATTAGGCTTTCCAGACATTATGATCCAACGTTCAGATCTAAAAAGATGTTTTTGAAGACTAATTGATGATTTTGGATTAATTTCTAACTCTTTTAAAAGGAAATTTTTTCCATAAAATAAATTAACATACTTTCCCCAAGGTCTGTAATAGGTATTTTTTTTAATATTTTTTTTAAACTCTTTTCCTTTAAAAAACTTCCAAATTTCTTTCCAATTACCTAAATCGGTTAAAGAAATATTCATTTTAATTCCATTTATATTCTTTGCCTTCTCAAGAATTGCATAATCAAAAGAAATTTCTTTAACTTTTTTAAATGATCTTTTTTCTAAATAGTATAAATTCTTATTAATTTTAGCTTTTTTTACAGCATCATCACAATATTTAAATATTTGTGGTTTATATTTTTTAAAATTGTTAATAAGTGAATCTTTTCTTGCAAAAAAAATTCCAGCATTCATATAGCCTTTATTTTTTACAATAATTTTTACTTTAGTCTTGTTTGGTTTTTCAATAAATTTAAATACTTTATTAATTTTATTATTTTTTTTTTTTTTTAAAAAATATCCATATTCAGATGAAGGGGTATTAGGTTTAATTCCAAAAATAAAAATATTATTACTGTTCAGGTGTTTCATGTTTGAAGAAACATATTTGTTAAACTTCTTGTATTGTTTGATCAAATTATCTGAAGTAATAAAAATCATCGGTTGATCATTTGGTATTTCTTTTATTAAAGCAGATGATAATATTGCTGGTGCAGTATTTTTTTTGAAAGGTTCTAAAATAATTATACTTTTTTTAATTTTATTTTTGTAAAGATGCTTTTTAATCTGCTCTAAATAGTCAGAATTTGTTGTTATTATTGGGTAATCAAATATTGGGCTTTTAATTCTTTGGAGCGTTTTGTCAAATAATGTCCACCCTCCCCAATCAATAAATTGTTTGGGTGTGTTTTTTTTCGATTTGGGCCACAATCTCGTACCTGCACCGCCACATAGAATAATAGGTCTAACTTTCATATATTACTAAATATCAGCGTAACATTTTTTTTCTTTAGAGGCTCCTGGATGCGTTACAGCACCTTCAAAAGCTGGCCCAACTGATTGAGAATATTTCCATAAAGTTCCTGTGGTATATTCAGTAACTTTAGGTTTCCATTTTTCTTTTCTTAATTTAAGTTCGTCAGTAGTAAGGTTAACATTTAAAGTGCCTGTTTCTATATTTATTTCAATTATGTCTCCATCTTTTAGTAAACCTATAGGTCCACCTACTGCAGCCTCAGGACCAACATGTCCAATAGAAAAACCATGAGTTCCTCCAGAAAAACGACCGTCAGTAATAAGAGCAACTTCTTCACCTAATCCTTGACCATAAATAGCAGCGGTAGTAGATAACATTTCAGGCATGCCTGGACTTCCCTTTGGTCCTTCATATCTAATTATTACCACGTCACCTGATTTAATTTTTTTATCTAGAACTGCATTTAACGCTGACTCTTCGTCATCAAAACATTTGGCTTGGCCCTTGAAATTTTTTCTTTTCATGCCTGTGACTTTAACTATTGCTCCATCTGGCGCTAAGTTTCCTTTAAGTCCAACAAAACCTCCTGAGGGGCTCAAGGGTTTAGATGTTTTGTAAATAATTTTTTGGTTAGTTGGAAATTTTATATCTTTATGATTTTCAGCAATTGTTTTTCCTGTAACAGTTAAACAATCTGGATGTAATAAGCCGCCATCCAACAAGGCTTTAATTAAAATAGGGACACCACCTATTTCATATAAATCTTTTGCAACAAATTTTCCACCAGGTTTTAGATCTGCAATATAAGGTGTTTTTTTTGAAATATTTGTAACATCTTCTAATGTAAATTTGATTCCTGCTTCATTAGCTATTGCGGGCAAATGTAAAGCTGCATTAGTTGATCCACCAGAAGCAGCAACAATAACAGCTGCGTTTTCAAGGGATTTTTTTGTAACAATATCTCTAGGTCTGATATTATTTTTTAATAAATTCATTACTGCTTCACCACTAGAGATTGCGAATTTATCTCTTGATTCATAAATAGCTGGGGTACCTGCAGATCCTGGTAAGGCTAGACCGATAGCTTCGGACACACACGCCATGGTATTAGCGGTAAATTGACCTCCACATGAACCTGCTGAAGGACATGCTAAACTCTCAAGTTCGTCTAAATCTTTTTTTGACATTAATCCTGTAGAATATTTTCCAACTCCTTCAAATACATCTACAATCGTAACATCTTTACCTCTAAAATTTCCAGGAAGTATAGATCCACCATAAATAAAAACTGAAGGAACATTTAATCTAAGCATGACCATCATTAATCCTGGTAACGACTTATCGCAGCCAGCTAACCCCACGAGGGCATCATAACAGTGGCCTCTCATGGTTAGCTCAACTGAATCTGCAATGATTTCTCTACTAATCAGTGAGGATTTCATACCTGCGTGACCCATTGCAATGCCATCTGTTACGGTAATAGTTGTAAATTCTCGTGGAGTTCCACCTCCTAATTTAACTCCCTTTTTTGCTGATTGAGCTTGTCTTGAAAGAGTAATATTGCATGGAGCGGCTTCATTCCATGTAGTTGCTACTCCAACAAACGGTTTTAATATATCTTCATTTTTTAAACCCATTGCGTGATACATAGATCTATGAGGAGCGCTTTTTACACCAATAGAAACGTGTCTGCTTGGCAATTTAGATTTATCAAATTTCATAATTAATTTTTAATACTATTTAAGATACTATTCAACTTCTTAAGTTCAATATTGTATTGTAATAAGGAATTTTTTTCCTTTTGAACAATATTCTTTGGGGCTTTATTTAAAAAAGAATTATTTTCTAACTTTTTCTTTAAACCAATCACTTTAATGTCTAAATCTTTGACTTTATTAGAAATTTTTAACTTTTGATCAATTAAATTTACATTTTCATTAAAATACAAAGTAATACTTTCCGTTCCTACTATTATGTTTATACCAGTTTTTTTTAAGTTGGCATTATGAACATTTAAGACTCTGCCAAGTCTCATGAATAAGTTTAAATTGTCATTAATGATAGATTTTTTATCTTTTTTTAAATCTTCAATTGAAATATCAATATATGATCCAGGAGAAACTTCTAAATCTACTTTTGAAGATCTTATATTTGTGACTAGCTCTATAAGCCAATCAATTTTTTGGTAACTCTTTTTAAATTGATTAGTGCTTTTAAGTGGTAAAACCCAGTTTTTATTCATTAATGGACTCTTTAAAATAACATCAAGTTTAAGATCAAGCCAAACTTTTTCAGTAAAAAAGGGAATAAAAGGATGTAGCATGATTAAAATCTGTGAGTGTATATATGCAGCAAAATCACGAGTTTCTTTGAGATTTTTTTTTTCTTTTGAATCAAAAATTGGTTTTAAAAATTCAATATACCAATCACAATAATAATGCCAAACAAATTGGTAGATTATTCTAGCAGCCTCATCAAATCTAAAATTTGAAATATATTTTTGTGCATTGATATTAGTTTTAATTAATTCAAAATATATCCATTTATTTATATCAAGTTTGATTTTTTTAATATCTAGATTTCTATTATATTTACAACTATTTATTTGAGAAAATTTATTTGAATTCCATATTTTATTTAAAAAATTTCTATATCCTTTAACTCTATCTTCGGAAAGCTTAACATCTCTTCCGGGCACTGCCATAGAAATCAATGTAAATCTTAAAGAGTCAGCTCCGTACTTATCAATCAAAACTAAAGGATCAATTACATTACCTTTTGATTTTGACATCTTTTGACCTTTCTCATCTCTTACTAATGCGTGAACATAAACTTTTGCAAAAGGGGATTTTTTAATGAGATGATTTCCCATCATCATCATTCTCGCAACCCAAAAAAAAATAATATCAAAACCTGTTACCAGAACTGATGTTGGATAATATCTTTTAAGTTCATACGTTTTGCTTGGCCAGCCTAGCGTTGCGAAAGGCCAAAGAGCTGATGAAAACCAAGTGTCCAAAACGTCTTCGTCTCTTTTTAAATCAACTTTTTTTTTATAATATTTATGAGCTTGTTTTTTGGCTTCAATCTCATTTTCCGCGACAAATATTTTTTTATCTTTTGAATACCATGCTGGAATTCTGTGACCCCACCAAAGTTGTCTTGAGATGCACCATGGTTGAATGTTATTCATCCAATGAAAATATGTTTTTGACCAATTTTCTGGAAAAAAATTTGTACTTTTATTTTTAACAACTTTAATTGCGTCTTTAGATAAATACTTTGCGTTAACAAACCATTGTTCTGTCAACAAAGGTTCTATTATAGAATTTGATCTATCACCGTATGGAACAAAATTATTAATGGTTTCAATTTTTTCTAATAAACTTATTTCTTTAAGTTCTTGAATAATTTTTTTTCTAGCATCAAACCTATCCAGCCCTATGTATTCATTTGGTGCATTTCTATTTATTTTTCCATTTTTCTCAAAAATATTTATAGGTTCTAAATTGTGTCTTTTTCCAATTTCAAAATCATTGAAATCATGAGCTGGAGTAACTTTTAATGCTCCCGTTCCTTGGTCTATAGATACATATTTATCAGCAATTATTTTTATTGTTCTTTTTACTATTGGTATCAATATTTTTTTTCCTATATAGCTTTTATATCTTTCATCATTTGGGTGTACAGCTATGGCCATATCTCCAATCATTGTTTCTGGTCTTGTAGTAGCAATTGTAATAAAATTTTCCTCTCCTATAATTTGATATTTTATGTAATAAACATTTGATTGAACTTCTCTTTGTTCAACTTCTAGATCTGAAATTGCTGTTTCTAATTTAGTATCCCAGTTTACTAATTTGATATCTTTATAGATTAATTTTTCTTTATAAAGTTGAACAAAAGTTTTTGTTACTGCTTTAGATAAATCTTTATCCATGGTAAATCTATTTCTTGACCAATCACATGAACACCCAAGTTTTTTAAGCTGATTTATTATTTGATCACCTGACTCTTTCTTCCATTTCCAAACTTCTTTGATAAACTTATCTCTACCTAAATCATTTTTTTTAATACCTCTTTTTAATAACTGTTTTTCAACAACTGCCTGCGTTGCTATTCCCGCATGATCAGTTCCGGGTTGCCATAAAGTTTCATAGCCGTTCATTCGATAGAATCTTACTAATAAATCCTGTAAAGAATTATTAAGTGCATGCCCCATATGTAAACTGCCAGTTACATTAGGTGGTGGTATAACTATAGAAAAATATTTTTTTTTATTCTTTTTTGGCTGAAAAAATTTATTTTTTTCCCAATACTTGTATATCTTGGTTTCTATACTATTGTGGTCGTAATTTGAATTTTGCATTTTATATAAACATATAATAATTTGCTATAAAACAAAGAATTGATTCAATCAATTTTTAAATAAATTGGCCACGTGGCGGAATGGTTACGCAGAGGATTGCAAATCCTTCCATCCCAGTTCGATTCTGGGCGTGGCCTCCAAAATTGTCTTACTATTAGACTTCTCGGAATTTATGATTTTAGTGTTATTGTTTTTATATTCAGCAAAATCGTACCAGAGTTGCTTTGACATGAAGATAAAAATAAAATAAATATTGTGTGAACATATCATTCCTCGGTAGCTCAGTTGGTAGAGCAGTTGACTGTTAATCAATTGGTCGCAGGTTCGAGTCCTGCCCGAGGAGCCAACAAATGGCTATTATAAGTATATGTAATTAAAGAAACTATGTTCCGGTTTTTTCTAAAGATCTCGTATTATTTAAAACTTGTAATATTTTTTCTTTTTGCTGTGATGACAGAGTGCTAAATAATTTTGTTAAAAAGGAATAATTATAAATGTCTTCACTTGCATTTTCGTTATTTTGAATTGCTTCACTATACACTGGAAAATCTTCAAAAAAATATACTACAGGAACTTTTAAAAAATTTGAAAGTTGCATAATTCTAAGGGAACTAATTCCGTTTGTTCCTTTTTCGTACTTTTGAATTTGTTGGAATGTAACATTTATCGCTTGTGCAACTTTTGTTTGTGTTAATCCTAAACTTAATCTTCTCATTCTTAGCTTTGAACCAAGATGCTGATTAAAATTGCTTTCCATTAATCCCCCCTTAAAGAAATATATTTTTTTGATTCAACATTAAAAATAAATAATTATCAACAACAAAATAATTTTTTTTTTAAAGAAATTGAACTAAATTAAGATATTTTAAGATCAATTTATTATATTTTAATCACAAATTTTCAAAATATCATTTGACAAAAGGCTTAAAAAAACACTTAGTTTTATATATATACTTAAATTACTTAATAGAAATTAACTTATATTCCCATTTTCCTTTTTTTTTGAACGTTGCCTTAACCCAGTTTAACGATTCTTCATTGTACCAAACATCAGTATTCAATTTTTTACCCTTAGAAAGCTTTTCATCAGTAGATGAAAAGTTAAAATGTAAAGTTTTTATCTCTTTATCTTTATGTTTTAAGGTCTCTTTTCCAATAAAAGTAACTTTTTGTTTAATAATTCTACCTGAAACTGCACTTATTTGAGCTTTTGACTTTATAATGCTGTGATTCCACCATGTACCAATTATATAACTGGTGGGTGCTTTCCCTTTGTAAGATGAACCATCTATTACAAAAGAATCGTCTTCTAATTTGATATTAACATACTTATCTTTATCATTTTGTTTAGTTTTAGAATTAAATTTTATTAATTTTCCATCTTCATAAACTTCAGAGCCTTTAACGTGATATTTATAAAGAGTAACTCCAAACTTTTTTATTTCAAAATTAATTTCACTATTAACTACAATTTTATTATCTGATTTTTTAAATAAAAAAATATGTGTACCTATATTTTTATTATTTCTATATATATCAAAGGCAATACGGCTTACATTTTGGTAATGTTCAACGTGTGATTGGGCTGTAAAAGGGAAACAAATTATAACTAAAATTAACAATACTTTATAAAATTTAAACATTAAATTTATAAAATTTGACTTAAAAATAATTTTGTTCTATCGCTTTTTGGATTTACAAAAAAGTCTTTTGTTGGTGCTTTTTCTATAATCATTCCCTCATCCATGAAGATAACTGAATCTGCAACTTCTTTAGCAAAACCCATTTCATGCGTAACAACTATCATTGTCATTCCAGCCTTAGCAAGATTTACCATAGCATCTAATACTTCTTTGATCATTTCAGGATCTAAGGCAGATGTTGGTTCATCAAATAACATTATTTTAGGTTCCATGCATAGAGCACGCGCTATAGCACATCTTTGTTGTTGTCCACCTGATAGCTGTCCAGGAAATTTTTTTGCTTGATCAACTATCTGGACTTGTTCCAATTGATCCATTGCCAACTTTTCTGCATCTTTTTTTGCCATTTTTTTCACCCAGATTGGAGCTAAAGTACAATTGTCTAGTATAGATAAATGTGGAAACAAATTAAATTGTTGAAAAACCATCCCTACTTCTGCTCTAACTTTTTCTATATTTTTTGTATTTTCTGAAAGTTCAATTCCATCAACAATTATGTTACCTTTTTGATGTTCCTCTAGTCTATTAATACATCTAATTAGAGTAGATTTTCCAGATCCTGATGGACCACAAACTACAATTTTTTGTTTAGATTCAACTTCTAAATTAATATCCTTTAAAACATGAAAATCATCAAACCATTTATTGACATTTTGCATTTGAATAATTTTTCCTGACATATTTTTATCTATCTGTTTTATATTTTAATTCTAAATTTTGACTATATCTACTCATACTGTAACAAATAATCCAGAATATTATAGCCGCAAAAACATAACCTTCCATTGAAAAACCTAACCATTCAGGATTAGTTTTTGCTAAACCAAGCATTCCAGCTAATTCTAATAAACCGACAACAAAAATAAGAGGTGTATCTTTTACTAAAGCAAGAAAAGTATTTGCAATGCCTGGTATTACTAATTTTAAAGCCTGCGGAAGAATTACTAATAAATGGAGTTTCCAATAACCCATTCCTAAAGATTTTGCTGCATCGTATTGCCCTCTAGGTAGGGCTTGTAACCCTCCTCTGATAACTTCAGCAACATAAGCTGCTTCAAATAAAGTAATTGCTATAATAACTCTAATTAATTTATCCATGTAAATTCCATCAGGTAAAAACATTGGAAACATTACAGCTGACATAAACAAAACAGTAATTAGTGGAACTCCACGCCAAAACTCAATGAATCCAAGTGATGAATATTTTATTGTAGGTAAAGATGATCTTCGACCTAAAGCCAGCATCATACCTATAGGGAAACAAAATATTAAACAAAAGAATGAAACTATAAATGTTAAAGATAAACCTCCCCAAGCTCCAGTTTCTACCCACACTAAACCAAATGATCCACCAGAGATTAAATAATAAATTAAAAAAAATGAAATAATTGGTAAAAAAATCGTATAATAAAGAGTTAGGTATTTTTTATATTTTATCGGCATAAAGAAACCAATACCCGCAAAAGCTAACACAATAGCAAATGAAAGATTAACTCTCCATTGTTCTGCATTTGGATACATTCCGTACATAAAACGGTTAAACCAAACTTTTATATAAACCCAACATGCTCCGCTACCTGTACAAGCTTCTTTGGTGTTACCTGATATGTTAGCATCAAAAATAAACCAATTTAATAATGGTGGAATACAAAATATTAAAAGAAAAATTATAAATAAACTTAAAGCTGCATTAAAATTACTTGTATTAACATTTTTATTCAGAATATCTAATTCTTTAATTCCTGAAAATTCAATTCTCAAAAAATGAAGTCCTATTATACCAAAAATTAATGGTGTAAAAATATTAATATATCTTGGTAAAAAAAAAGTAATATTTTTATCTAAATAATTATTTAAGGAAAAATCAAAAATAGATAAAATAAAA
>Ga0209709_10004561_pt1 | contig 11118 bp, 10 predicted proteins | sample ArcticOcean_MG_C_2_FD_187435 | JGI IMG/M metagenome (GOLD analysis project Ga0209709, IMG submission 187435) | Marine microbial communities from western Arctic Ocean - ArcticOcean_MG_CB4_136 (SPAdes) (version 2) | ecosystem: Environmental > Aquatic > Marine > Oceanic | place: Arctic Ocean... | reverse complement strand
GAAGGCCGTTTTAATAGCCGTATTGAAGAAGATTTTAAAGGCGACTTACTCAGCTTAAAGCAAGGGGTGAACGACTCCGCCAGCAGTGTGCAACGTACCATGGATGGCCTGGAACAGGTTATGAAAGCTATTGCTAATGGCAACTTTGGTTATCGCTTAGACGGTGTAGAAATGGCTGGGGAGTTCCGCAGTGTGATGGAAAACACCCTTGATGTTATGGAACAAGCCATGGGGGAGATTAATCAAGTAATGCAAGCAGCCTCTGAAGGCGACTTTGACTTACGCGTTAGTACCCCCCTAAAGGGTGATCTTGAAAAGCTGAAGTCGGGGGTTAATAGCTCTATTTCAACCATTGCTACAGCCCTAAGAGAAACTGTTGAGGTGACCGAGGCCATGGCTCAAGGCGACCTTACACAGCGTATTGATGGGGACTACCAAGGAAGCCTCGCGCGACTTAAAGGCGCCCTCAATAGTTCTTTAGACAAGATGGATCAGGCCGTGGGTTCAGTACTTGTGGCCAGCGAAAGCATCGCCTCTAATGCTGGAGAAATTAGCCGCGGTTCAGAGCAGCTAAGTGAACGTACTAATCAACAAAGTGCCTCCCTAGAAGAAACATCGTCCTCTATGGAGCAAATGGCTGCCACCATTCAACTTAATGCTGACCATGCCAACTTAGCGGGAACGCTGGTCGCTTCAGGTAAACAAGAAGCCACTGGCGGTGTGGCTGTAGTGCAAAAGGCCGTTGAGGCCATGAGCCAAATTGATGAGGCCAGCCAAAAGATAGCCTCCATTATCAACCTCATTGATGGCATTGCCTTCCAAACCAATTTGCTAGCCCTTAATGCTGCTGTAGAAGCTGCCAGAGCTGGTGAACATGGCCGTGGCTTTGCGGTAGTCGCCGGTGAAGTGCGTTCCTTGGCACAAAAAGCTGCAGAATCAGCCAATGAAATTAAAGTCCTCATTGAAGACAGCTCGTCCAAAGTGAAAGAAGGTAGCCAATTGGTAGACCAAACGGGTAGTGCACTTAACTCCATTGCTGAATCCATCGAAAAGGTAAACAACATTGTGACGGAAATAGCCACCGCCACTAATGAACAATCATCTGTCATCAATCAAGTTAATAACGCTGTGGCTCAATTGGAAAACGTCAACCAGCTCAACACCTCGTTGGTGGAAGAATCATCCGCTGCCAGTTATTCTCTCAATGACCAAACCAAAGAGCTGATCACCAAAATGCGCTTCTTTAAGGTACAGAAAGAGGATTAACTTGGGGTGGTAATCAAAGCTTGTATTAATAAGCTGTTGCGGTTCACTGTGCCGTTATAAGCTGATACATTTTGTAATATACATGTATCGTTGTATTGGTAATTGACTATTGCTGAATGGGACGATACAAGTGGCAAGAGGCCGGCAGCACGTGAGTACAATTCTCAAACATCCCATCACTGGGCCATCTGCGTGGACAGCCAAAGACTATATCAGCGATGACAGCTATATCCATCACCTAACGGCGCAGGACCTGGCTGACATCAAAGCTGGTCTAGAACTGCTAAATAATCATGGCAAAGCATTTCCTCACTTCAACAAGCAGGACTTCCCACTGCAGCACTTAGCAGTCAAGTTAGTGCAGCTTGCAGATGACCTAGAAAATGGGCGAGGCTTCTTTTTGTTGCGTGGCCTGCCTTTAGAACAGTTTACCCCAGAACAGCATTACGCGATCTATTTTGGCATCGGCCTTCACCTAGGTATTCCAGTGGCACAGAATCCAAGAGGCGATATACTCGGTGCCGTGGAAAATGTGGGGGACCCTAATGACAAACAAACGCGTGTCTATGAGACCAACCTCTTCCTCCCTTACCATACCGATCCTTCTGATGTGTTTGGGCTGCTGTCCCTGCGTAAAGCCAAGCAAGGAGGCCTTAGTAGTTTGGTGAGCTCAGCAGCCATTTACAACCGAATACTAAGCCAGTACCCCGAATACTTAGGCCTGTTCTACAAAACTTACTATTATGCTCACCTAGGCAAGCAGCGACCAACTTTATCGCCTTTATTTAGCTACCACAAAGGTAAACTTAGCTGCCGTTATTTACGCCAATATATTGAGCTGGGCCACGAAATGATGGACCACCCATTGAGCCAAGTTGAGCGCCAAGCGTTAGATATATTTGATGAAACTATGCTTAGAGAAGACATGCGGGTGGACATGATGCTTGAGCCAGGAGACATGCAATTTGCCAATAACTACCTCGTGCTGCACTCTCGTAATAGTTTTGAAGATCATGAACATGCAGACCAGCGGCGCAAACTGTTACGCCTGTGGCTAAAGATGCCCAACGCCCGAGAGCTGGCCCCTGAATTCCCTGGCCGCAATGGGTTCCCATTAAAGTTTTAGCGTGTTTATTAGACTTGCTCCACTGATATGTACTACTTGATCCAAGTTCTAGTGTCGACAGTAAAGATGATGAGGGCCAGCCTACTCTGTTTTAACAGACAACTATGATGTTAGTTGCACGTCAGATACATGAATTTTGTTGCAGTTATGTAGCTCTAAGTGTTGCTCAAATTGTGGTTCTGTTGGCTTGATTTGCAGGTAATCGAGCAGCACATTAAGTGCAACTTCTGCCGCGCGGGTAGTGCCGTCGAGGGCTTTTAACGCAATGCCTAGACCAAGGCTAGGTATAGCAGCGCCATACACACCCTCAGCACCGGTTTTACAGGCAACTTGGCCACCGTAGGCTTGCATTACCTTGGTGCAGTGACGTTTGCTTCCAGCTACATAAAAGGGTTCATTTACCATGGCGTGGTATAGGCTGTGGCAAGCTTTTTGCCAACCGTCAGGTAGCTCCTCACCACTGCCAAAGCGGGCAAAGGCCATGGCTAAATTGGGCAAGGGCAGGGCATAGGTAGGGATGGAGCAGCCGTCAATGCCCATAGGATGGTTGGCAATCTTAAGGTCCATCATACGGCCCATAGCATCGTTCACTGCTAGCTGAACAGGGTGTTGGTGGTCAATATAGCCCTTTGGATCAATACCTTGATGATGAGCAAAACTCAAAAAGCCACAGTGCTTGCCCGAACAGTTGTTGTGCACTGCGCAAGCCTGCTTGCCAGACTGAGCCAAGGCCACGGTAGCAGGCTGATATAAAGGCCAATGGCTGCCACACTCCAACTGTTCAGAGCCCATGCCCAATTGGTCAAGCCAAGCAGTGATTACATCGCTATGCTGGGTTTCACCATTGTGGCTTGAGCATGACATAGCCAACTGTCGCTGGGTCAAGTTAAGGTCCTGTGCAGCACCACTAAGCATGAGTGGCAGGGCTTGCAGCGGTTTGGCTGTGGAGCGCGGGAACACTTGCTGATCTACATTACCCCATTGGCTGTGGCGCTTGCCTTTGGTGTCGCAAACTACCGCAATAACTTGATGGCGACTTTCAACAAACCTACCGCGGGTGACTTCAATGACGAGTTCTCGTTTATTCATCTACTACTCCAGATAACTTTGCCCTAGCCAGAGAGTGCCTTTAACAATCTGTGTACCCACTTTTCAAACAACGGCTAGACATTTCCAGTGCTTTGGCTATCTGAGCGGGAGTCATTTCCTTAGCGATTGATTCTTTATTTTGGCTGCCATTAGTGTTGCCGTTACGGACCCCTAAGTCGAGCCACATATAGGCGCGTGCATAGTCTGTGAGAACACCCATTCCATTCTTGTACATAACCCCTAAATTATGTTGGGCCATGGCATATCCTTGTGCCGCAGCTAGGGTGTACCACTTTGCAGCCTTTTTATCGTTTTGTGGAACGCCTTCGCCAAGCATGTACATAAATCCCAGATTATATTGAGCCGTAGCATATTCTTGCTCCGCAGCTAAGGTGTACCACTTCACGGCTGTCTCATCATTCTCTGGGACACCGTCACCATTATCGTACATCACCCCCAGAACAGATTGAGCTCTAGTGAACCCCTGTTCAGCTGATAAGGTGTACCACTTAACAGCTGTCTTATGGTTTTCTAGGGTACCCTCACCATCGTTGTACATGCTTCCCAGATTATATTGAGCCATAGCATGGCCTTGCTCAGCAGCTAAGGTGAACCACTTCAAGGCTTTCTTATTGTCCTCTTTGGTGCCTTGACCATTATTGTACATAGCCCCAAGATTATTTTGAGCAATAGAGCTCCCTTGCTCAGCTAAAGGACTCCACTCTGCTAGAGCAGTTTTGAAATCGCCTGATTTGTATGCATTCCATCCCTTAGAATAATCAGCGACAACCACTCCACTAGCAAATAGTATTGAAAAGGATAAAGCCACAGCTATTAAAACTTTATCTATACGCATGCAACAACCCTATTACTTACAATGGCTTTTAGAAAAAAGTATACACCTACGGCTCTAAGAATTGGGTGTGTATTATTCATTGATGACATGTTCTGTGGTAATAGTTGTGAGCAAATGATTGTGTAAATGCTTAGTTAATTGGTGCACGAAATTGCGTAAGTGAATGAGCACGCCAAGTACACAAACATTGTTATTAGGTAAAAGTAGGATCTTTCTGACTTTGAAGAAACTATTAGCTGATACTGGCGAGTTTAGTGCAACTGACACTCCCACACCACGAGCTACTCTGTTATATAGCACTTCCATTGCCTACACTTTTATATCTAAATAAATTGTTAGTGCAGAATACTACCTGAATGAATATGAATGTCAAAAAACTGAATAATTTTTAGAATAGTAAAATATTATAGATGATAAAAATGCCTAGTAAATAGCTATTAAATACTAGTTTTAAAATGTATATATGTATTAAATTCTTTTTTTAAATCAACACTAATGCGTGCATGTACCTTTCCTTGGCGCCCCATAAATGAACTTTTTTCTTGAACTGGAAACACACCGTCGTGCCAAATATTAGGATGAATATACAATCCTTTTGTCCCATCAAAATAAAAGGCCTTAAAGTCTTCAGGTGCAATATCATCGCCAGGTAAGGCAAGATGAGATATAAATGCCCCAGGTTTTGTAGGAAAAAATAATTGGCCTCCGTCTGGGTGATAGTTGACATGCCAAACATACATTTCAGTGGGAGATGTATATTTGGTGTTTTCGGCAAGGGTATCTGGGTGTGACGAATAGCCTAAAATATACTTACCACCTTCTTCTTCATATTCACTATTATGCTGTACGGCATTGTTTTGACCATAAAGTATTGATCCATCCCACCACGTATCAAAAGATCCTTCCGTAACGCCACCCTCATTTCCTGTACCTTGCTCAATTTCACGCCAACCTTGTTTAGGCCAAGTAACTATTTCAATGTCACTATGCTCATATGAGTCAACTAAATAGCCATATCCCTTTAAGGACTCATTGGTTGCCTCAATAAGAGGAATTTCTAGAACTTGGACTGGTATCATAATTTTTATTTTATCCTAATATTTCAGTTGCGTACTATTTCTTTATTAAACTTTAACTTACTTACCGCAGACAAAAGTGCTAGGCATTGAACCCACAATTAAGTGGGCTTGGTTTGTGTTAATTCAAAGGATAAAAAGCCAAACAAGTTAATCAACAATCTCTAGACTTGGGTTAATATTAAAGTCCACCTCATTAATGGAAGAACCTCTCCTTACTTCATCGTAATATACTATTTGAGTTGGCATGACATCTGTGCCGTGGCTGGCTTTGTATTTAGAGATGAAGCTTCTGTAGACGCCGTGTTTAAAGAAAATTGCAGTGGGTATGAATTTGACATTAATTGGTGACTTGTCAATATCCACTATTTTATTGCCATTTACCCAAGCAGAGACATTCTTATCAGCAAAATCAAGGCAGAGTGAAATATCAGTCCACTTACCCTTCATATCATCTATTGGTATCAGTTTCAAATAAACCCCTGAGTCAATAACATTGGTTGCAGAGCCACTAAGAATGTGCCAATTTAAATTATAATAGTCATTGATTACATCGAATTGAATAATTGGTGGGACAGACTTAAGGCCGTGCACAGTGCCTTTTGGCCCTCCTGCTTGCTGTATTTGTCCAAGAGTTGTGTTTGTTGGTGATGCGCTCTGAAAGCTATCATCAAGCATGATACTAAACGCAAAGCATTGGTTTCCCGTTGGTTGCTGATTAGTAGTAGCGAGACTGCTTGTGAATTCAACCCTCTCTCTATCAGTCTCACAATCATTCCACGTATCATCACCAAAACAGTCGCCATCGCCAACTTCAAATCGTTGATACTTCTCCCCCCTCCTAGCTTTGGTTGAATTGGTAACTAATTGGAAGTTCTTCTTCTTATGCCCATAGCTATTGCTGTGGGACCCATAACCAGAATATCTGCTTGCGGTCATGGTTAAACCATCACTGCTCATTGAACTTGTATCATCACTCAGAGTAATAAACAGTTGGAAATAATCATCAAATTTTCCCTTGATTTCAAGGTTATTAAGGTTTCCTGAGAAACGCACTTTGTGCGGACTGCCCGCACCATTCAGGGCATTCACACTAAATGAGAGAGATATATTGCCATTTTTATCTATTCGACCTTTTAATGTATCGTAATATTTAGTTGGGCTTGTATCTAGAAATCTATTTTTTAGCGATACACTTATTGCTCCATTGTTTATGACCAAGATGCCACTACCTAAAACGATGAGGCTTTCAGAAGGATTGAAACGATTCAATACAAAAGGGTAGTCACCATCAAATGCACTTGACTTATCATCTACTTTTGTAGAAGTTTTTGTGCCTGAACCACAGTCTAAACTGCGGCTTGCTCCTTCTTCAAGGTAATCAGTATTATCTGGATTATTTAATAACTGGCGACACAAAGTCTTATCTGACCAGCCTGATAGGTCTTGAGACAGCGCGTGTGTTGCCATTATGGATACAGTGAGTAAACAAACCAGCCGAAAACAGAAATTCATGATAACCACCTCTATTCAATTAGACGTTACAATAAGCCCCTCTTTTACAGTACCATTTTAATCGTAGGAATTGTTCTGATTTTGAACCTTAATAATAACTAAGGTAGATACTAACCTACAGTGCTAAATTTATGCCCTTAGAACTAAAGAGGTAATCGCTATGGGTAGCATGGAGGAGCAATTTTTCTGCCCCCATCTATAAATTGTTAACTTAGTAAAAATGAGAGTACGATGGAACCTAGTATTGAGAGAAAAGGGGATAATAAGAATGCCTAACTTATGCAAATCTTGGGCCTTAATTATAAGCCTTATGTTTGGCCCAAGTCATAGCTACGCGGCCCAGGTCATCACCCCAGAATACGAAGAACCAAAAGTTGTATTCGATTTCTTTTTTGAAGACCCTCAGCATATTGCCTCGGCACTCTACTGGGTGCGCTCGACGATCAGCCCGCTGTATGATGAACCTTACAACATGGCCCCAGAAATGATGGATGTGGTGGTCATGATTCATGGCACCGAAATTGTCACCTTAGCGAAACACAATTACGAAAAATACCGAGAATCTGTAGAGCGTATGAAATACTATCATGCACTTGGGGTGGAATTCCGTGCTTGTAGCTTAGCTGCGCGCGATTATAGCTACCAGCCCGACGATCTTTACGACTTTGTTACTTTGGTGCCCTCAGCTCCAACAGACCTGGTGCAACTGCAGATGCAAGGTTATGCCCTTATCGTGCCCTTGGTAAGGAGTAAGAAGTTCAGTATTGAAGAAATTCGTTAGCATCCAGGGGCCATACACATATCAGGAAGTGTGTTGATGTCGACTCATAGTTAAGGTGGCGCCCTCAACAATCTGTATACTCACTCAACAAGCAACGGCTGGACATTTCCTGTGCCTTGGCTATTTGAACGGGAGTCATTTCCTTGGCGATGCTCTTATTATTTTCAGCACCTTTTGGGTCGCCATTATAGGCGGCTAAGTTGTACCACATATACGCACGCTCATAGTTCGTAGAAACACCGTTGCCATGATCGTACATAGTCCCTAGGTTAGATTGCGCAATAGCATTACCCTGCTCAGCGGCTAAGGTATACAACTTAACCGCGGTCTCATTGTTCTCAAGGATGCCAAGTCCCAAATCGTACAAAACCCCCAAGTTAGATTGTGCCTTCGCATGACCCTGGTCAGCAGCTAAGGTGTACCACTTTAAGGCTGTCTTATTGTTCTTTGGGACACTGTGCCCTTCACTATAGATGCGCCCTAGATTATATTGAGCCCATGCATGCCCCTCTTCAGCCAACGGAGCCCACTGTGCTAGAGCAGTTTTGAATTCGCCAGATTGTATGGCCTTGAGGCCCTTATCAAAATCAGTAGCAGCTACCACGTCACTTATAACTATTTTTGGCTCAATTTCTTTTGTTTCCATCTGGCGGTTCAAGGATAGTTTGTCATAGTCGTGTTTTAGTTCATCAGCAAAGACCATTATTAATATAGCGATTGTTGCTAAAGCCGTTACAAATGTTGATATTTGTTTTAGCATTTTCATTTGTCATTCCATCTCTTAGCATAATCAGTAGCAACCACCTCATCACCCAATGGCAATGAAAAGGATAGGGGCACGTTTATTAAAACCTTATCTATACCCATGCACACATCTTCTTATTAACAATGATCTTTAACAAAAGTATACACCTACGGCTCTAGAAATTGTTTATATGTCTCTGTTACCACAAAATAATGGGTTGTTTCTGAAAACTACCCATGTGTTTCATGGGCTAATGTTTATGATTAAAACGTGCTCACTAAAAATTTATTTTTGATATGTCTTCCGGTACTGAGACGGAGATATTAATGCCCTTTTACTAAAAGCGACGGAGAAATAGCTTAAATTAGCAAATCCTGTCGCAATGGCAATTTCAGTCATGGTTAAGTTGGTTTGTTGTAACAATGAAACCGCTTTATCTAATCGCAGTGCTAAATATTGTTGCTGTGGAGAAGTACCCACATGGGTTTTAAATAAGCGCAATAACTGCCGTGTAGACACCGAACATTGGTTTGCCACGTTTTCTAAGGACAGCGGCATCTCAATATTTTTATCCATTAACTCGACTGCATGCTTAACTGTTGGATTAGGTATATGTCGATACAAAAGTTGATGTTCGTTGCCTAAGCGAAATCGTTCATTGATCAGGCGATCATTAATTTTTTGTGCTAATTCATATCCATACCGAGTCACGATCATTTGTAAAACCATATCCAACGCCGCCAATCCGCTGGCACAGCTAAAGCGATTGCGATCAATTTCATACAGGGTATCGCTCACTGATAATTCGGGGTAAGTTTCTTTAAAAGCCTGGGAGTCCTGCCAGTGCAGCGTGAAGCGGTAACCTCGCAACAGATTAGCCTTGGCCAATATCCAGCAGCCGGACGTGATACCACCTAACGCACAACCTTCATTGTTTAACCGTCTTAACCACTGAAATGTTGCCTTGTCATGATATTGATGGCTGTTTAAAGAACTAATGATTGCCACTTGATGAAACGACGTTGTGGTGTTGATATCCATGTCTGGTTTTACCAGTAGATTGCTAGCAGAACGCAATACATCGGTTGTCCTGCCTATCGTATACCAACGAAACAGAGTGCAGCCGGCAATGTCGTTGGCGATGCGGAAAGTTTCGGCTATCGACGTATAGGCAGGTAAGGAGAAGTCCGCCGTTAAGAAAAAACCAAACACCAGCTCACTTTTGTTACTGACAACATTCATGACATTTTGACTGATAAAATAAAATAATAGTCGGATAAACTAAAATTGTAAACTAATAAATGACTAAAATATTATCTAGTTTTAAGCATAAATGGACCTCGATAGCCTCATGATTAATAGTTCTCACTTTGGTATAAAACCAGTTTCTGGCGCTCTAGGTGCTGAGATTGATGGCGTTGACTTAGGGAAACCTATTAGTGCGGTTGTTTTTGATGATCTCCATCAGGCTTTGATGGACTACAAGGTCATTTTTTTCAGAGACCAAGATTTAACACCAGAGCAACATATTGCCTTTTCTCGACGTTTTGGTGAGCCCATGGAAGATATGTTTGTGAAAGAAAGTGAAGACTATCCAGAGCTAATGGAGCTGCTGAAAGAGGCCGATGACACCGGCTATAACTTTGGTGGCAGTTGGCATTCTGATAGCACTTACCGAACTTCGCCTCCGATGGGTGTCTCACTTTACGCACGAGAATTGCCACCATTTGGCGGTGATACTATTTGGTGCAATATGGAGATGGTGTTTGAAAATCTGTCTGCGGGTATGCAATCAATGTTGGAACCACTTTATGCCGAACATCTGGCACAAGGATATCGAGAAAAACTGGCCGTCATAAAAGGTGACTATAGTAAGTCCTTTGAAAATGTAGGCGATGTCGTTAGAGTCGAAGTCAATCACCCTGTGGTTAGAGTGCATCCTGTTACTGGTCGTAAAAGCCTTTTTATCAACGATGCGTATACCCATCGCTTTGCTAATATGACAGCAGAGGAGAGCCAGCCTTTAATTGAGTATCTTTGTAATTTTGCTATTCGCCCATATTTCACTTGCCGCTTTAGCTGGCAACCTGGCTCCCTGGCAATATGGGATAACCGTAATACCATGCATTATGCTATTAGTGACTACCATGGTCACCGGCGTTTAATGCACCGGTATACGATGAAGGGAGATAAGCCCATGGGTATGGTGTCATACCTAGAGTGTAATATGTCAAGCGATAACATATCAGGTAACAATAATGAAAACCTTTAACCAACAACAGCGCAAAGATTTGGCTGCGGCATACAGGCTGGTGGCATTATTCGGTTGGGACGATTTAAGCTCCACTCATATTTCGGCACGCATGGAGGAAGAAGAGCAATTTTTACTCAATTCACGGGACCTATTTTTTGATGAGATTACTGCGTCTTCATTGATTGAAGTAGATTCGTCTGGTCGTGCTATTAATGCCACTCACGCAGTCGTCAATAAAGCAGGGTTTGTCATTCATAGCGCCATTCATCAGGCACGTCCAGAAGTAGGGTGCGTTATCCACACTCACACCCAAGCAGGCATGGCTGTTTCTGCTATGGAATGTGGACTATTGCCAATCAGCCAGCATGCACTGCGATTTTACAACGCGATTGGTATGCACGATTATGAAG
>Ga0209709_10004559_pt1 | contig 11122 bp, 10 predicted proteins | sample ArcticOcean_MG_C_2_FD_187435 | JGI IMG/M metagenome (GOLD analysis project Ga0209709, IMG submission 187435) | Marine microbial communities from western Arctic Ocean - ArcticOcean_MG_CB4_136 (SPAdes) (version 2) | ecosystem: Environmental > Aquatic > Marine > Oceanic | place: Arctic Ocean... | reverse complement strand
TCATAACCTTTAATATTAATTTTAGACTGGTGATTAAATTTAATTCCAATCAATTGAATATTAATTAATTCAATCAACTTAGTAATTTGTATAGGAAGGTTATTTAGACTAAGAAAATTTTTTTCTCTTAGTTTTTTATTTAATAATAGTTGTTGAATAGATTTTGAAATAAATAAAGAATTTTTTATATCTAAATCATTATTTCCAATGAAATCTTCCTCATTTTCAAATTTTATTATTTTAAAAGGTAAATTTTCTTTAATCTCATTCAAGATTTCATATAATAAATTGAAGTTAATTATAATAATATTTTGTTTACTCATACTTAATTGTTCATATGATAATTCATGTCAAAAATAAAAGCACTCTTATAATTGATGATTTTAAACTAAAATGTTGTATTGGTAAAAATGGTTTAAATTCAAATAAGAAAGAGGGTGACCATTCAACACCAAAAGGTCTATTCAGTTTAAAAAAATTATATTTTAGAAAAGATAGAGTTAAACTTCCAAAATGCAATATTAAAAAAAAAATTATCAAAAAAAACATGGCTTGGTGTGATGATCCTATTCATAAAAAATATAATGGAGAAATTAAAGTCAATAACCAAAAAAATAAGGAAAATCTTTATAGAATTAATCATAATTATGATTACTTAATTACTATTAGTCATAATAATCAAAAGGTCCCAAACAAAGGTAGTGCAATATTTATACATTTAACCGATGATTATAAACCTACTGCTGGGTGTGTGGCACTTAAGAAGAAGGATTTTGAAGTTTTACTAAAGTTAATAGATCAAAAAAGTAAAATTAAGATAGGTTAGTCTCTTTTTCCAAAGATTTTAGATCCTATTCTTAAGAAGGTTGCTCCATTTTTTGCTGCTTTTATATAATCATTTGACATTCCCATACTTAAATCAGTAGTACTTATATCTTTAGCAAATTCCTGCATTTTTATAAAATATTCAGATGAATTATTATTTTTAGGTGGTAAACACATTAGTCCAATTATATCTAAGTCTAGATCTTCAACACAAATTTTATAAAAATTTTTAATCTCGGAACAATTAATTCCACTTTTTTGATCTTCATTACCTATATTCACCTGAATAAAAATTTTAATTCTTTTATTTTTTTTTGTTTGCTCTTCTGAAATTTTTTTTGCTAATTTTATACTATCGAGCGAATGAATATAATCAAATAAAGGAATGGCAAATTTAACTTTATTTGTTTGGAGTTTACCAATCATATGCAATTTAACATTGCTAAATTTGTTTTTTATATCGGTCCATTTATCAAGGGCTTCCTGAACTTTGTTTTCCCCAAAATGTTTATGACCATAATCTAAAAGGGGTAAAATAGTTAAGCTTTCAAATGTTTTACTCACTGCAATAATAGTGGGCAATTTACTATCTTTAATTATTATCTTTAATTCATCATCTATTAACTTTAAATTGTCTACAATTTTATGCATAAAAAATTACCTAAATTTTATTATTTTATAGATAAACTTGATATAGAAGAAGTAAAAAACTTAAATAAAAAAATTGCTTTAATATATAGAAATTATCAAAAAGAACCTGTGATTAAGGAAATTATAAAATTTAATAAATTTTGTAGAGATAACAACCGTATTTTTATAATATCAAATTTTATAGAAATAGCCTTAAGATATAATTTAAATGGTGTTTACATTCCATCATTTAACAATAAAAAAATTTTAAGAAAATTTAAAAATATTAAAAACTTTATCATTATAGGGTCAGCTCATAATATTAAGGAAATCAGAATTAAAGAAAAACAAGGAGTCCAACAAATTTTTTTGTCCCCTATTTTTCCAATCAAAAAAAGTAAGAATTTTCTTAATATTTCTAAATTTAATTTATTATCTCGATTAAGTAACAAGGCTATAATAGCCTTAGGTGGAATTAATAAGCAAAATATTAAAAAGCTTAACATGACAAATGCTTATGGATTTGCATCAATAAATTATATAAAAAACGAAAACTCTATACCTAATTTAATATTATGAACCAGGATATTCAAAATAAAATTAAAATTATAAGTGATAAGTTTAAAAATAAAGATTTTAATTATGTAATAAATAAATCAAAAATATTATTAAAAAAAAATTTAGATAATGATTTTTTATGGAATATACAGGGATTAAGCTTACAATATAAAGGAGATTATATAAAAGCAAAAAAATGTTTTAAAAATGCAATTCAAATTAATTCAAAAAATATTGCTGCTATAAATAACCTCGGTAACACTTATAAATATTTAAAAGATTTTACTAAAGCTGAAGTATGCTTTCAAGACCTACTAGAAATTAATCCAAATTATGTTAATGGACTTATCAATCTAGGAAACTTGAAAATTGACTTAAATAGTTTTGATGAGGCCATATTATACTTAAATAAAGCCTTAAAATTAGATAAGAGTATTGAAGCCACCTATAGCAATCTAGGTAATGCTTATATGGGTATAGGCAAGTTTCAAGAGGCAAGAGAAATTTTACAGGCTGCTCTTAAAATAAATCCATTACTTACAAAAGCTGATAAAATGTTAAGTGATTTAAATAAAAATGAAGAAGGCACCGATCTTCATTTAAATCAAATGCTATCAAAATTAAGAGAGTTAAGCTTAAATGACGAGCAAAAAGTAAATCTTTATTTTGCAATTGCAAAAATATATGATGATAAAAAAAATTTTCAAAAGTCTTTTGAGTTTTTATTAAATGGAAATAAACTTCAAAGGAAAAACATTACCTATAATACAAAAAATTATAAAAAATTATCCTCAAGTATTAAGACTTATTTTTCAAATTTTGAATATGAAAAAAAAACTACCCATATACATAATAAAAAAATCATCTTTATTCTTGGGATGCCGAGGTCTGGTACCACACTCACAGAAAATATAATTAGCAGCCACTCAAAAGTTGCTAGTTTAGGTGAATTAAATTTTATCGGAAACCAAATACGTCCTGCTGTTATAGACAATTTTTAATTTAAATTTAACCTTACTAATAATTTTTTAAAACAAGATTTTTATCAAAGTTATTTTGATCATTTAAAACCTTTCAAAATCAACGAAAATATTGTTGTAGATAAAAGTTTAGATAATTTTTGGTTTATAGGTTTTATCAAAAAAATTTTTCCAAACTCTAAAATCATTCATTGTCAAAGAAACCCAAAAGATACTTGTCTATCAATTTTTAAAAATTTATTTAATCAACCTCAGGGATGGCACTGCAACGAGGAAGAGCTTGCAGACTATTTTAATATTTACTCAGATTTAATGAATTTTTGGAATAATGAGTTAAAAGATGAAATTTTAAACCTTCAGTATGAAAATTTGACGAAAAATACTGAAAGAGAGATAAAAAATATTATCAACTTTTGTGATTTAGATTGGGAAGACAGGTGTTCAAGTTTTTATAAAAATAAAAATCCAATTAAAACACTAAGTGTTAACCAAGCCAATAAACCCATCTATCAGTCTTCGGTGAACTCTTTTACCTACTATGAAAATGAATTGAGCACTTTATTTTCGCGTTTGAAATAAATTTTCAATAATTTAACAAAAAAAACGGCCTCTAAATTAATAGAGGCCGTTCATTATAATTTAAACTAAATACTAGAATGCTAAAGATAAAGAAATCTCTGTATTTTCTCTTTTCTTAGCAGTTGTTACACCGCCTGCATTCGTTTGTTCATTGTTTTGTATTTTAACTGAAGCACTACCCATAGTGTATGCGATAGCGATACCAGTTGAATCTTGATCAACTGATGCAGCTCCTGCTTTATTATAAGTATTAGTGTGTTCATTCAATGAAATTGACATGTTTTCATTTACAGCAACAACTATACCGTAAGCTCCAACTTGATTCATTGCATGTCCAGAAGCACCACCTGATGTTTCAGTAAAAGAATAACCAATTGTTGCAGGACCGAATGTATAGTTAGCATAAGCACCAATAGATTCTAGATCTTTAACTGCTGTAGTAGCATCGAGCTGTTCATCAGTCGCCATACCAGCACCAAAAGTTAAACCATCTAAAAGAGTAGAGTTAGATATAGCAAAACCAAATGAAGAACCAAGTGTTCCAACTGTTCCTATTGTACCATCACCTTGGTCAGCATCACCTCTATTTGGGTCATACGCAGCATTTATATCCATACCCGCGATAGAATTTGTATACTTAAATGTGTTAGTTGATTGGTTTCCAGCTACAATTTGACTGTTAGCCATTTGGTCCCAAGACTCTTCCCAAGCAGTAGGAGACATATCATCGATTGAAGCGAATCCATTTCCACCAACACCTTGGTCAAATCTTAAAGTACCCATATCACCCATATCTACTTGTAGATAGTGAGATGATACACCTGCAGCATCAGTTAAGGCATTGTGCCAAGTTACTGTGTAACCATTAACATCACCAGACGCATCAAATGCCATAGTAGAATTAGAACCAAATCTATTTCCAGTATCAACATTAGTTTCTGTTTGTGACATATAACTCATCGTAGCCGAACCTGTTACAGCTAGTTCTGCAGATTGAACTGCAGATACCGCTGCTAGCGATCCAGCTAATGCTGTAAGGCCAACTTTTTTTAGTATATTCATAATAATTCTCCTTTGTTTTTTATTAATTAATTAATTAATTATGAAAGGCCCTTTTATCTTTTTTTTGATATTATCACTTGCTATTAAACTTTTTTGCTCGTTTTCTATAATTTTGTTGCAAAAATATCACATTTTATTTGTTTAATTATTGGTTTTTTAGGTTAAAGATCATATTTAATCATTAATTAAGTAAATACATTAATTAACCAATATAATGAATTTAAAAAAAAATATTAAGCAATTAGCTCTATTTTTAGGCTTTATTTTGCTCATTTTATCTTTATCCCAATGTGGAATTTACAGAAAAACCGATGCACGAAAAATTCCTGGTAACGCTGATGAAAGAGTTAAAAAAAACCTAGAAGAAGGAAGAAGAATCAAATTTGGTGGAACTGGTGGCATTGGAGGAGGTTCCGGTAAGTTTGATTTTGCAACATCAAATGAATTATGGCGAGCAACTTTGGACGTCCTTGATTTTGTTCCTCTAAATAGTGCTGATTACGGTGGAGGGATAGTAATCACAGACTGGTACAATAATTCAGAAAATAGTAACACTTCTATTAAAATAATGGTTCAATTTTTATCCAATGAAATTAGAGCTGATGGTCTTAAGGTTTTAGTTTATAATAAAGATTGCAAAACAGCCGATCAAATGGGTAACTGTAAAACTAATACTAGTAATGGTGCGGTTGCAAATGAAATTAAAATAGCAATTCTAAAAAAAGCAGCAATATTAAAAAATAATAAAAAAGAAAAAGAAGTAAAAGAATACAGAAAAAAACGAGGAATAACTAATTAAAATACTGGGTTAAATTTTGATCTAGCCTTATTTCAAAATGGATAGATATAACTTTAAAACAATCGAAACTAAGTGGCAAAAATATTGGGATCTTCATAAAGTATTTGAAGCCAAAATTGATAAAAATAAAAAAAAATTCTACTGTCTAGAAATGTTTCCCTATCCATCTGGAAAGATTCACATGGGTCATGTTAGAAATTATACGATTGGAGATGTTTTGGCTCGATACAAATCATTGCAGGGTTTTAATGTTATGCATCCAATGGGTTGGGATTCATTTGGTATGCCAGCAGAAAATGCAGCTCGTCAAAACAATCTAGACCCAAAAAAGTGGACTGAGGAAAATATTTCCACAATGAAAAATCAACTAAAGCAACTCGGCTTATCTGTTGATTGGAGTAGAGAAATTTCTACTTGTTCAGCAGACTATTATAAACATCAACAACAAATTTTCTTAGAACTTTATGATAAAGGCTTGGTCTATAGGAAAGAAAATTATGTAAATTGGGATCCTGTTGATCAAACTGTATTAGCAAATGAACAGGTAATTGATGGAAAGGGATGGCGTTCTGGAGCCATAGTCGAAAGAAAAAAATTAAACCAATGGTTTTTTAATATTTCAAAATTTTCAGACGAACTTCTATACGGCCTTGAGAAACTTGATGATTGGCCAAACAAAGTAAAAATCATGCAAAAAAATTGGATTGGAAAGTCTTTTGGGTGTGAAATAGATTTCAAAATTGAGGGAAATAATGAGGTTAAATCTGTAAAAATTTTTACCACGAGACCAGACACTCTTTTTGGTTGCTCGTTTTTAGCCTTATCCATTGATCACCCCATAGCAAAATATTATGAAGATAATGAAGAATTTAAAAAATTTAAGGAACAGTGTTCAAAATCTGGAACTACTGAAGAAGCTATAGCCCAGGCTGAAAAATTAGGCTTTAAAACTAATTTACTTGGAATAAATCCTTTTGATCCTGAAAAAAAAGTTCCAATTTTTTTTGCTAACTTTGTTTTAATGGACTACGGATTCGGTGCTATCTTTGGAAGCGCCGGGCATGATCAGCGTGATTTAGATTTTGCCTTAAAATATAATTTAGAAGTAATACCCGTAGTAAGACCGAATGATCATCAGGGAGAATTTAATATTGATAAAGAGGCTTATACTGGCCCTGGAAAAATTTTTAATTCAAAATTTCTTGATGGGTTAAATGCTCCAGATCAATCTGTAATAAAAGCTATTGAAATCTTAGAAAAAAAAAAACTAGGAAAAAAAAAAATTAATTTTAGATTAAAAGATTGGGGTGTTTCTCGTCAAAGATACTGGGGATGTCCAATTCCAATCGCTTATAATAAAAACAATGAAATTATAAAAGTTCCAGAAGAAAGTTTACCAATCAAACTCCCAGAAAATATAAACCTTAATACAAAAGGAAACCCTTTAGATCATCAAGTAGAATGGAAAAAAATTATAATTAATGATGAGCTGTGCACACTAGAAACTGACACACTTGATACTTTTGTAGATTCTTCTTGGTATTTTTTAAGATTTTGTTCATCCAATAATAACAACAAGGCCTATGAAATAGAGGATGTTAATTATTGGATGCCTGTTGATCAATATATTGGTGGCGTTGAACATGCAATATTACACCTTTTATATTCAAGGTTTTTTATGAATGCTTTAAGTTTTAATGATGATAAATTAAATTTAACAGAGCCCTTTAAAGGTTTATTCACGCAAGGTATGGTTTGTCACGAAACATACAAGGATCAAAATAATAATTGGCTAAGCCCAGAACAAGTTGAGCTTGATGAAAATAAAAATTATTACAAAAAAAATAACCCATCAGAAAAAGTAAAAGTTGGTCCCACTGAATCAATGTCAAAATCTAAAAAAAATACAATTAATCCAGAAGAAATAATTAAAAACTTTGGAGCTGATGCGGTTCGATTATTTATTTTATCTGACAGCCCACCAGAAAAAGATGTGCAGTGGTCTGATCAAGGAATGAATGCCTCGTATAAATTTATCCAGAAACTCTGGCTGTTACATCAAAAGATTTTAGAAAAAATAAAATCTGATAATATAAAAACAGAGGATCAAAATTTAGATGAGTTCACAAATCAATTAATTGATAAAATTACAAAAAATTTAGAAAAGTTTCATTACAATGTAATTATTGCCAACTTATATGAAATGTATAATTTTTTAATAAAGGAAATAAAAAAGCCAATAAAAAAAGATGTTTTAAAAAATAATTATACAAAATTACTATATTTGATGTTACCCATCATTCCACATTATGCAAATGAGTGTATTGAAGAGCTTGATGATAATATTAAACAAAGTTGGCCAAAAGCAGAAAGTAAATATTTAAAATCTGAATTTTGTAGTATTGTTGTTCAAATAAATGGAAAAAAGAGAGAAATAGTTCAATCAAAAATGAATATTACCGAAAAAGAGCTAATCTTTGAAATAAAAAATAATAACAAAATTTATACATATTTAAAAGATAAAAAAATTACCAAGAAAATATTTATACCTAATAAATTAATAAATTTAATAGTTAAATGAAATTTAAATTTATTTTAGTAATATTTATTTTACTATTAAGTGCATGTGGTTATCAATCTTTATACAAGATTGATAAAGGAGAATTCTCAATTATCAGCTTTAAAAGCAGTGGTTCAGATGTGGTTTCTAAACAATTAACACAGAATTTTAAAAAATTTCAAAATAACAAAGAAGCTAAAAAATACTATGAAACAGATACAGATTCAAAAATTGATATAGTAATAAATTCTAAAGACTCAAAAGGTAAAGCTGACTCATATTCGTTAAGAGTTACTGTTGATTTGATTATTAAAGAAAATGATCTAGTTAAACAAAAAAAGACGTTTTCAGAAAAAACTGACTATGTTAACTTAGATAATAAATTTGAATTAAAGCAATATGAAAATATGATAATTAATGGTCAGACTGAAAAAATTATTGAAAATATAAATAATTTCTTAAACTCTCTCTAGTGATAATAAAAAGTTATGAAATATCTAAAATAGATTTAAAGAAATACAATTACTTCTTATTCTATGGAGACAATGAGGGCCTAAAAGAAGAAATTATAAAAGAATTATTTGAAAAAATTTATCTAAATAAAATTCACAGATATGAGGAAAGCGAAATATTAAATAATAAAAATAATTTTTTTGATAACGCGCTTACAAAATCATTTTTTGATAATGAAAAACTTATAATAATAAATAGAGCTACTGACAAAATTAAAGGATTGGTGGAAGACTTAATAGAGAAAAAACCAATAGACATTCAATTTATTTTAAATTCAAAAAATCTAGAGAAAAGATCAACCTTACGGAAGCTTTTCGAGAAGGAGAAGTCTATAATATGTGCTCCGTTTTATGAAGATAGTAATCAAACATTGAATTCTATTATAAGCCAATTTTTTAGAAATAAAAAGATTCCGATTTCACAACAATTAATAAATGTATTAATAGAAAGAAGCAGAGGAGATAGAAAAAACTTAAATAATGAGTTAAAAAAAATTGAAAGCTTTTCATTAAATAAAAAAAATATAAACCTTCAAGAGATAATTAAACTAACAAACCTTTCAGATAACTATACTGCCTCAGAACTTGTTGACCAATCTCTTGCCAAAAACACTAGAAAAACTGTCACTATTTTAAATGAAAACAATTATTCAGATGAAGATAATATAATAATTATTAGAACATTATTAGCTAAGTTAAAAAGATTAGTAAAAATTTATGAGTTAATTGATAATAAAAATAATATTGATCAAGCAGTTTCTTTATTTAAACCTCTAATTTTTTGGAAAGATAAAGCACTTGTAACACAACAAATAAAATCATGGGGAAAAAATGAATTAAAAAGTTTAATTTATAAATGTAATGAAATTGAACTTTTAATTAAAAAGAATTCAAGTGTAGCAAAAAACATATTATCAGATTTTATAATTACTAATTCTAAAAAAAATTAATAATTAGATTTTATAATTTCTATTATTCTATTAAGCTGATCAAGATCCTTATATTCTAATACTATAGATCCTGTATTATTTTTTTTATTTTTAATCAAAATATTCAATCCTATTTTTTCTCTAATTGAAGATACTAAAGCTTGTAAATCTACATTATTGGAAGTTTTAAATGATTGCTTTTTTATCTTAAAGATTTTTACAAAGTTTTCTGCTTGTCTAACAGAAAATTTTTTTTCAATTATTTTGTTTGCAATAAATTCTGCATTACCTAAACCTACTAAAATTTTTGCATGGCCGGGGGATAATTTTTTAGTTTCTATTAACTTTAAAACACCCTCTGGTAGGCTTAATAATCTCAGAAAATTTGCAATATGACTTCGACTTTTACCAATAAATTGAGCTACTTTTTCTTGATCATAAGAAAATTCTTCAATAAGGCGCTGATAACCTCGCGCTTCTTCAATTGCACTTAGATCAGTTCTTTGGACATTTTCAACAATAGCAAACTCTAAGGACTTTAAATCATCAACTTCAGTAATGACTACAGGAACCTGATGTAGTCCTGCTTTCTGTGCAGCCAACCACCTTCTTTCTCCTGCAATTATTTCATATTTAGAACTATCATCAGCTGATTTTCTAACAATAATTGGCTGGATAATTCCCCTCTCTTTTATTGAGTTTGTTAAATCTTGTAAACTATCTTCATCAAATACTTTTCTAGGCTGAAATTTATTACTGACTAAATCACTTATAGATAATTTGTTAATATTAATTTCTGTTTTTGTTTCACCTATTAGAGACGACAACCCTCTGCCCAAACCTTTTTTTATTTTAGTTGCATCCATTATGCTGCGCTCCCTGTTATTTGCTCTTGATTAATAAATTCATCTGTAAAACTAAAGTATGATTTACTTCCAGGACATAACTTGTCATAAATTAAAACTGGCATGCCGTGTGATGGTGCCTCGGACAGTCTTACATTTCTTGGTATGATGGTAAGATAAACTTTTTCCTTAAAATAGTCTCTCGCTTCTTTTTCAACTTGGGCTGAAAGCTTGTTTCTCTTGTCATACATGGTCAAAAGAATTCCTCTGATTTTTAATTCTGGGTTTAGGTTAACTTTTATTCTCTCTATAGTCTTCATTAGTTGTGTCAGACCCTCTAAAGCAAAGAATTCTGTTTGTAATGGTACCACGAGTGACTGAGAAGACACTAAAGCCATAACGGTTAGTAAACTTAATGATGGTGGACAATCTATTAGTATATAATCATAGCTTGCTCTAGAATCATTTAAATAAGCGGTTAATTCGCGTTTTAAAATGAAGGCTCTCATATTGTCATCGGCAGTTTCAACCTCGAGTCCAGATAAATCAACATTCGAGGTGATAATATCTAAATTTTTAAATTCTGTTTTTCTAATTACCTCTGAAATTGTTTTTGTTCCATTCAACACCCCATAAATTGTATCAGTAGAATTTTCTAAATTAGATAAGCCAAGTCCTGTAGTGGCATTTCCCTGTGGATCAAGATCAATTACTAAAACATTTTTCTCTTGATGAGCTAAACCAGCTGCAAGATTAATTACAGTTGTTGTTTTTCCAACCCCACCCTTTTGATTTATTATAGAAATAATTTGCATTTTAATTTTTAATTTTTTTTTTAATATT
>Ga0209709_10004558_pt1 | contig 11125 bp, 9 predicted proteins | sample ArcticOcean_MG_C_2_FD_187435 | JGI IMG/M metagenome (GOLD analysis project Ga0209709, IMG submission 187435) | Marine microbial communities from western Arctic Ocean - ArcticOcean_MG_CB4_136 (SPAdes) (version 2) | ecosystem: Environmental > Aquatic > Marine > Oceanic | place: Arctic Ocean... | reverse complement strand
TTTTGAAAAAATTCAGAAACACATGTTAATTTCTGCTAAATCAAAAAATTTACTTCCAGTAAACTAGACCTCAAAAGGGTTTTCTAAAAGAATCGTATCTTCTCTCTCTGGGCTTGTTGAAATGCTAGAAACTTTAGTTCCAATAAAGTGCTCTAAAGCATTAATATATTTTATTGCATTTTCTGGCAAATCTTCAATTTTTTTAATACCTTGGGTGGAAATTTTCCAACCAGGAAATGTTTTATAAATAGGTTTTATTTTTAATTGATCCTCAACAGCAGCTGGAAGATAGTTCATTTTTTTTCCATCCAAGTCATATTCAATGCACATTTTAATTTCATCTAGTTCATCCAAAACATCAAGTTTAGTCAATGCTATTCCATCTATTCCTGAAATTTTAATTGCCTGTCTAACTAAAACACCATCAAACCATCCACATCTTCTTTTTCTACTTGTTACAGTTCCAAATTCCTTACCTCTAGAACCAAGAAGCTCTCCAGTATCATCTGTTAATTCTGTGGGAAAAGGTCCTTCGCCAACTCTGGTTGTATAAGCTTTTGTAATTCCAAGAACATAATGAATAGAATTGGGTCCACATCCAGTCCCTGTAGCTGCGCTAGCCGCAACTGTATTAGATGAGGTTACAAAAGGATAAGTTCCGTGATCAACATCTAATAATATTCCTTGGGCTCCCTCAAACAATATTTTTTTTTTTTGTTTTTTAAATTCATCTATTCTAAGCCAAACCGGTTGTGAAAATTTTAGTATTTCTGGAGCAATTTTTAATAACTCTTCTTTAAGTTTGTCTTTTTCGAATATTTTTTTACCTAGTCCCTTTCTAATCGCATTATGATGAAGAAGAACTGTCTCTAATCTATGGTCAAGATTACTTTCAGATCTTAAATCCATAACCCGGATAGATCTTCTTCCAACTTTATCTTCATAGGCCGGTCCTATTCCACGTCTAGTAGTACCTATTTTTTCTTTGCCTGCAGCATCTTCTCTTATTTCATCCATTTCTCTATGGAACGGTAAAATAAGATTTGCTGACTCAGAAATGATAAAGTTATCTACATTTACTTCAACTCCCATTGATTTTATTTCTTCAATTTCCTCAAGTAGTGCCCAAGGATCAACTACGACACCATTCCCAATAATAGATATTTTATTTTTTCTAACAATTCCCGAGGGGAGTAATCTTAATTTATAAGTAACTCCATCAATAACCAATGTATGGCCTGCATTGTGGCCCCCTTGGAAACGGATAACGACATCTGCTTGATCTGACAACCAATCAACTATTTTTCCCTTACCTTCGTCTCCCCACTGTGAACCAACAACTACTACATTTTTCATTATCTAAATTTTTTTTCTATACTTATTGAACTTAAATGGTTTATTGGACCATGGCCTTTACCATAGTTAAGGTTAGATCTTATTGAATTATTTACATATTTAGTTGCTAGCTCACAAGATTTCTTTAGGGTTTTTCCACACGCAAAAAATGTGGAAATAGCAGATGACAATGTACAGCCAGTTCCATGTGTATTGCTGGTTGTAATTCTTCTATTTTTTATAAACATAATTTCCTTTTTATTAACAAAAATATCTAGAACCAGTTTAGAGTCTAGATGACCACCTTTTATAAAAACATTTTTAGCCCCTATATGAATTAATGCACTTGCTGCATAAATCATATCTTCTTTTGTCTTTATGCTAGTACCGGTTAATATTTCAGCTTCTGGTATATTTGGTGTTATTAAGCTAACTTTTTTTATTAATTTGTTCTTTAATAATTCAACTGCTTTATCATCTATTAGTTTGGCTCCACCCTTAGCAACCATAACAGGATCTAAAATTATTTTATTAACTTTAATAAGTTCTAATGATTTCAATACAGATTTTATTACTTTTGAAGAATGTAGCATACCAATTTTTATTGCATCAGGTCTAATATCTTTTGCAGTGAATTCTATTTGATTAGAAATTTCTTTTGGATCAACTGAAACTATTGATTTAACACCTGTAGTATTTTGTGTTGTAACAGCTGTTATTGCTGTCATTGCATATGAACCTAGAGCAGTGACAGTTTTAATATCTGCTTGAATGCCCGCTCCTCCTGATGAGTCTGATCCTGCAATAATTAATATTTTAGATTTTGGTTTCAATTTATTTAATTTTTCTTGATATGATATTTATACACATTTGTAGTAGTTTTTTATTTTCACTCTCTCCCATTACTCTTATTTTTGATTCTGTTCCTGATTTCCTAACTAATATTCTTCCTTGACCATTCATCATTTTTACAGCATTTTTAATAGATTTTTTTAGGTCTATTTTATTAATTATATTTTTATTTTTAACTTCAATATTTTTTAAAATTTGAGGAGTTTTTATGAATGTATTAAAAAAATTACTAGCCCTATTTCCTTTTCTTAAAGAAAATAAAACTTCAAGTGCAACCAACAAACCATCTCCCGTGGTTGCAAATTTTCCTAAAATAATATGGCCAGATTGTTCTCCACCTAAATTAAAATTATTTTTTTGCATTTTTTCTTTTACATAGCGGTCTCCTACATTCGCTCTTATAAATTTTATTTTTTCTGACTTAAAAAATTTTTCTAAACCATAGTTTGACATTAAAGTACCCACAACACCGCCTTTTAACATATTTTTTTTTTTCCATCTAACTGCTAGTGCGGCGATTATTTGATCTCCATCAACTATATTTCCCTTTTCATCACACATGATAATTCTATCAGCATCACCATCAAGAGATATTCCTATATGTGCTTTATGTTTTTTTACAGCAGATTTAATTTTATTTGGAAATGTAGAGCCACAACCTTTATTAATATTCAAACCATTAGGCTTTATACCAATTGCAATTACTTTTGCACCTAGAGAGTTAAGCAATTCTGGTCCAGCTTTGTACCCAGCGCCATTTGCACAATCAATAACTATTTTTAAACCCTTTAGGTTAAAGTTCTTAGGAAAGTTTTTTTTTAATATCTTTATGTAGTCTTTATTTCCACTTTCTAATCTTTTTACACGCCCTAACTCCTTTGGTTTTGAAAGACTGTTTTCAATTTTTTTATCAATTAAACCTTCTATCTTTTTTTCAATTTTATCAGACAATTTCAACCCATCTGGCCCAAATAACTTTAATCCGTTGTCATGATAGGGGTTATGAGATGCTGTGATCATAATACCCATATTTGCTTTCATAGTTTTCGTTAACATTGCTAGGCCATTTGTTGGTAGTGGTCCCAATGTATAAACATGCATTCCAGCAGATGTAAGTCCTGATACTAAAGCAGGTTCCAGATTGTAACCAGATAATCTTGTATCTTTAGCAATAATTGCTACCTGCTTCTTTTTTTTTTTTTGTGTTTTAAAATATGTGGCTGAAGCTAAACCAAATTTAAAAAACATGTCTCCATTAATATTCTTACTATTAACCGCACCTCTTATTCCATCAGTTCCAAAGTATTTTTTTCCCATTAAAATTTAATTAATTGTTTAAATACTTTTATACTTTGTATTAACTCATTCACATCATGAATTCTTAAAATTTGGACTCCTTGCATCATTGAATATAATGAGGAGGCAATCGTTCCTCCAAGTCTTTCTCTAGTGTCATTTTTCCCAGACAAATCCTTAATAAATTTTTTTCTAGAAAGGCCAAGTAATATGGGAAAACCAAGTGTATGAAAAATAGAAATATTCTTGATTAAATTCATATTATGTTTCAAATTTTTTCCAAAACCTATACCTGGATCAATTATAATATTACTATGTTTTATACCTTTGGATCGTAAAAATTTTATTTTTTCTTCAAAAAAATCATAAATATCTAATAATTCATTTTTATACTTTGGATTATTTTGCATATTTTCTGGAATTCCTTTTGAATGTTGAAGCACAAATGGAATTTTGTTTTCTTTTAATACTTCTATAGTTTTTGGATCATAGTTTAATCCTGAAACATCATTTATTAACTTAACTCCCATTTTAATTCCCATATCCATAATTTCTGATTTTCTTGTATCCAGTGATAAAGGAATTTTTTTGTTAATTTTTTTTATTATTTTTTCAATTCTACTAAGCTCTTCTTTTAAACTTATAGCTTTAGATCCTGGCCTAGTAGATTCTCCCCCGATGTCTACTAAATTTGCACCAAATCTTAATAAATTAAATGCATGGCTTATCCCTTTATTTTTTTTATCAAATTTGCCACCGTCAGAAAAGCTATCTGGTGTTATGTTCACTATTCCCATTACATTTGGAATTTTTTTAAAATTCAAATTTGAAAAATTTTTATTTTTTTTAACAATAACCTTAATATCTTTATTAATTTTATTTCTTAATAATATGGGTAGTTTTTTTATATCCTTAATATTAATTATTTTTTTTGAGTTTCTAGTAATAATTTCTATATTACAAAAAGAAATTTTTTTACTTCCATTTAAAGGAAGGCTTTTTTTTTGTTTAACTAATTTAATAGATGAGTTTCCGTAATAAAAATTACACACTCTTGTGTAATATTTTTTCATTTATTTTTAATGAACTATTTTTGGCTTAAGTCCCATTGCACCTAAGGCTGACCCTTTATCCTCATCTTCAATTTTTAAATCTTCTTTATTAGATGGGTATATATTTTTATTTATTAAATTTTCTATTTCTTCACCTGATAAAGTTTCATATGTTAGAAGGGCTTTTGCCAACTTGTGTAGGTCATCAATTTTTTCTGTTAAAACTTTTCTTGCTCTTTCATACCCTTTATCTACAATTTTTCTAATTTCAGAATCTACTTTTTTTGCAGTTTCTTCTGACATATTTTGAGTTCTAGCAACAGATCTACCTAGAAATACCTCTTCTTCATTTGAGCCATAAGCAACTGGTCCTAACTCCTTACTAAGGCCCGCTTGCATTACCATGGCTCTGGCTCTTTGAGTTGCTTGCTCAATATCACTGGACGCACCTGTTGTAACCTTATCTTCACCAAATATTATTTCTTCCGCTACTCTTCCACCCATAGCTATAGCTAATTGAGCATGAAGCTGCTCTCTTGTTTGGGATAATTCGTCTCTTTCTGGTAATTGCATAACCATTCCTAAGGCTCGACCCCTTGGAATAATTGTTGCTTTATGAATTGGATGAGCTGCATCTTCGTTAATAGTCACTATTGCATGGCCCGCCTCATGATAAGCAGTCAAAGTTTTTTCTTCTTCAGTCATAACCATGGATCTTCTTTCTGAACCCATCATCACTTTATCTCTAGCTTCTTCAAATTCATCTATAGTAACAATTCTTTTATTTTTTCTCGCAGCTAGCAGTGCTGCCTCATTAACTATATTTGCCAAATCTGCTCCTGAAAAACCTGGGGTACCCCTTGCTACAGTTCTTAAATTTACATCTGGGCCCATTTTAATCTTTTTAACATGCACCTTAAGTATTTTTTCTCTACCAATAATATCTGGAAGTCCAACAACAACTTGTCTGTCAAATCTACCTGGTCTCAATAAAGCTGGATCTAATACATCGGGTCTATTTGTTGCTGCAATAATTATAACTCCTTCATTAGTTTCAAATCCATCCATCTCAACTAACAATTGATTTAAAGTTTGTTCTCTTTCATCGTTTCCACCACCTAGGCCAGCTCCTCTACTTCTTCCAACTGCGTCTATTTCATCAATAAAAATAATACAAGGCGAATTTTTTTTTCCTTGTTCAAACATGTCTCTAACTCTTGAAGCTCCAACACCGACAAACATTTCAACAAAATCTGAACCTGATATTGTGAAGAATGGAACCCCCGCCTCACCTGCAATAGCTCTTGCAAGTAAAGTTTTGCCTGTTCCTGGTTGACCAACCAACAAACATCCTCTTGGTATCTTTCCACCAAGTCTACTAAATTTTTTTGGATCTTTTAGAAATTGAACAACTTCCTCAACTTCTTCTTTTGCTTCTTCAATACCAGCGACATCAGCAAAAGTTACTTTACCTTTTAGTTCATTCATTAATTTAGCTTTGGACTTTCCAAACCCCATTGCCCCACCTTTACCACCTTGCATTTGTCTCATAAAAAAAATCCAGACGGCAATTAGTAGTAACATTGGAAACCATGACAATAAAACTCCAAAGAGTGATGGCATTTTATCTTCAAGAGGAGCGGCCGAAATACTCACACCATTATTAGATAGCTTTTCAATTAAGTTTGGATAGTTGGGTGAGTATGTTGAAAAAGAATTTCCATTAGCAAGAACACCTCTTATATTATTACCCTGTATTTCTACCTTTACAACTCCACCATTATCTACTTCCGTTAAAAATTCTGAAAAAATTATTGAGTTATTTTTGCCCTCATTAGTCTGAGGGTTTTTAAACATATTATAAAGACCGATTGTTAAAAAAACAATTGCAGCCCACATTGCTAAATTCTTTATATTCATACTGCTAAGATAATAATTTTTATAGATTAAACAAGTGTCAAATTGCTACAAAATTTGACTTAGTGCTGATTTTCTCTAGATATTAATATAGTTTCATTTATCCTGTCAATAATGCACCCACCAAGAGTAGCTTTTGAGAATGAACTTTTGCTAATCCCTTTAATTAACTCATTTACACTTTTACCTCTAGCAGGATAATATTTTTTACCCAACCTTTGTATGATAACTGTCAAGGATCTAAAGATTATCTCATGTGATTGATCAAAAAACTTTTGATTTAAAATATAAATATTTTTTTTGTTTAAGAAAATTGTATTATTTTTTAAATTTCTATTCACATAAAACTTAATTGATTTATCTGAGTCCTTTAGGTTATTGATAGTTAATACAAGTTTTTTCTTATCTAGCCCTTCTTTTTCAAGTGATTGTAATAGATTTCTAATTTTAGTTCTTTTAAATTCTTTATTTAAGTTAGAAGGATCTTTGATGAAAAAATTAAATACAATTTTGGCAATATAAATTAAATCTTTTTTTTCTACATATAATAGTGGTCGTGTAATATTTAACCTTTGGTCTTTGAACTTGACCTTTTTATCAAATGAAATTAACCCATTCAATCCACTTCCCCTAACCATTCTAATTAAAAAATTTTCCGACAGGTCGTCTAGATGGTGTCCTAATAGTATATTTTTAATATTGCTTTTCCTACACTCATTTGCTAATAAAAAATATCTTTTATCTCTTGCTAATGCCTGAATATTTTTTGCTGGTTTCTTCCCATTCCAGGGTAAAATTTTACAGTCAACATTTAACTTTTTTTCCAATATATTTTTTACAGTATTTGCTTCAGAAGAGGAGTCTTTTCGAAGCTTATGATCGACAATAAGGTATTTTACCTTAATTTGATTTCTTAACGAGTAGCATTTGGCTAAATAAGATAATGCCAAGCTATCTGCACCCCCAGAAACTGCAATAGCCAAGTTTTCTTTAACATTTAGAGAATTTGAAAATTCTTTAAATGTTTTGAATATTTTTTTATCGTTAAGATGGCTAAGAATTTTTTTATGATTTTTGTTTTTTACACTCAAATTTTTTAGATTCATACTTTGCTTTTTGAAGTACTGATTGATTTGCTTTAGGGTATTGTTTTTCAACACCCTCAATCATTTTACAACCTTGTTCTTTCTCTCCTATCTGGACCATTGATACACCAAGTTTTAGTAAATTTATAGGAGCCTTCTCACCTTTTGGATATTTTTGATATCCCTCAAGATAAGCCGAAGCTGCATCTGTATAAAGTTGGCGGATTCTAAATGTTTCAGCATACCAATACTGTGCATTACCTGCTAATTGATTTTCTGGATTAGTTATAACAAATTCTCTAAATGCTCTCTCTGCTGTAGTATAATCTCCTACTTTTAAAAAACTGGTTGCAAATTCGTATTGTTTTTCTGGTGTTTCATCAGGAAGTATTTTTTCTTCTGCTTGAAACTCTTCAGTCACTATTGAAGCAGTAGTATTTACTGACTGTATTTTTTGTGTCTTTTCTCCATTTTCTGTATCTTTATACGATATGGAACCTAAGTCTTGTGGCTGCGAAGAACCTGGTAAACTTTCTTTTAATTGTTTAGCTGTTTTTAGAGTTACTTTTTTATCTGCTCCAACCAAGGATAAAGAATTTTCAATATCTTGAAATCTTAATTGATTGTCAGCCTGCACCTTAGAAAGTCTATTAGATATCTTGTCTAATTTAAAATTTATTTCTTCAAATTTATTTGTAAGTTCTTGAAATTGATTTTCAATTTCTGATAGCTTTAGCAAGTGTCTTGTCAGAACGTCCTCAGAATTTCCATCAAGATTATTTGAATTTTGTGTATTAGTTGATCCTGAATAAACTGCTTTTTCTAATGTTTTTAAATCCTTTCTGATTAAATCTAGAACTTCATAAAGGTTGTGATTGTCTGTAAATGCAATAGTGGAGATACAGATGAATATAAATGTTAATTTTACCTGAATTAACTTTCTATAATTAAACATAATATATTGAGTAATAATTATAATGATGGCAAAAAAAAGACCCTATACAAAAGTGATAGGGTCTTTTTTAAAATATTTAGATTAGTTAGCTTTAACTGAAACCGATCTTCTGTTTTTTGACCAAGCTAAAGGGTTAGATCCTGAATCTACAGGTCTTTCTTTACCGTAGCTTAATACTGAAATTCTTGCTGAAGAAATCCCGTAAGTCATCAAGTAATCTTTTGCTGAGTTAGCTCTTCTTTCACCCAATGCTAAGTTGTACTCTCTAGTACCTCTTTCATCGGCATGACCTTCTAATACTATATTCAGTTTTGAATTTTTTCGTAACCAAGTCGCTTGTTTTCTTAAAGTTTCTCTTGAAGCTGTCGTTAAAACAGTTTCATTTGTTGCAAAGAAAACTCTATCAGGAACACCTGAAGCTAAATATTCAACTGTATCTGTTCCAGTATAAACATCACCTTGCAATTTTGTTGCTGATTGTTGTGTTGCACAAGCGGATAATACCAAACTTGTTAATAAAACTAAAAAACCATTTTTTAAAATCTTGCTCAAGTTCATTTTTGCTCCTTAATACTTAATTGAATTACTTACTTTTTCACAACTAATTAGATGTTTCAAGTTAAAAAATCAAGCAATTAAGTAATTAATCACTTAATAATGATGACCATGATGGGTCAGAAGCGTCGGTTATGGTTTCTACCAGTTTTTCGTTATAACCTGTAAGGTCAATAGACCACAATTTAGCTGAAAATCCTTCACCTTTAGAATTGGTTTTGGTTTCTCTATAAAAGATTAATACCCTTCCGTTTGGAGACCAAGATGGTGCCTCTTGATAAAAATTTTCTGTTAATAGCCTTTCGCCTGTTCCATCGGGTCTCATTACACCAATGTAAAATTTTCCCTTATGCAATTTCGTAAATGCTATCAAATCACCTCTAGGTGACCATACAGGCGTGCCATACAAGCCATTACCAAATGAAATTCTCTTTACGTCTTTACCATTACTTTTCATTACATAAATTTGTTGATATTTGCTTCTGTCTGAATTGAAAGTAATATATTTTCCATCTGGAGAAAATGATGGTGATGTGTCAATTGAGGGGTGATTGGTAATTCTTTCAACAATTCTATTTTCTAAATCCATTGTATATATATCTGAGTTTCCATCTTTAGCAAAACTCATTATGATCTTTTTCCCATCAGGAGAAAATCTTGGTGCAAATGTCATGCCAGGAAAATCTCCAACCACTTCTTGCGTGCCAGTTTCAATATCCAGCAAATAAACTCTTGGTAAATTTCTAAAATAAGAAAGGTAAGTTACCATCTGATTTGTTGGACTAAACCTTGGTGTCAAAACCAGCTCATTTCCCAAGGTTAAAAATTTATTATTAAAACCATCTTGATCCATAATTGCTAGTTTTTTTATTCTTTTCGTTTTGGGCCCCTCTTCTGCAACATAAATTATACGTGTATCAAAATAACCTTTTTCACCTGTCAAACGCTGATAAACTTTATCTGTAATTATGTGTCCTACTCTTCTCCAATTATTTGGAACTGTTGTGAATGCTAATGCCATCATTTCTTTCCCAGCTAAAATATCCCACAATCTAAATTCTACTCTTAGCTTGTCATCTACCAAAGTAACTTTACCTGTTATTAATGCTTGCGCCTTTATTAAATTCCAATCTTCAAATCTGGGTTTTAAGTTTGCTATTTCAGGTTTTTGTAGAAATGCATCTTTATTAAGAGGGTTAAATAAACCTGTTTGTCTTAAATTGTTTTCAACAACAGTAGATATCTCTATCCCAAGATTTGAAACCTTTAGAATTTTTTTAAAACCTTCTTTTGAATTTTCATCTATAGATAAAGGAGAGATGGCAACAGGCAAAGGGTTTAGGTTTCCTCTAGTGATATCAACCTCTATTAACGCAAAAACCTTAATTGGTAATAAAACTAAAATTATGAATATATATCTAAATAGCATTTTATCCTTCCAGCATTTCTCTTGCATCAAAGTTTAGTTGTAATTCTTTCCATCTCTCATATCCTTTAGTTGGAACTCTAAGAGGTTGGCAAAGCTTAATAGCTCTTAGTGCACTTTCAGCTAACACTTTATAAAATCCTTGTCCAGGTTTATTCATTCGTGCATGATCAAGAATCTCAGACTTTATAATAGAGCCATCTGGTTTTAATTGTAACTTAATTCTAACTAACAGGTTTTCATTAAATGGAAGACCAAGAGGAATACTCCAACATCCAAAAATTTGAGCTTTCAAAGCATCTTCTTCGCTTAAAGATAATCCTCTGAAATCTGCATTTTTGTCTTGATCTTGTGTTATTTTATCTAGTTTTTTAGTCGTTTCAGCACTGTCCACTTTTGATTTATCAATTAAAGCAGCAATATTACTTGTGTCAAACAACTCTTTTTTTTCAAACTCTGAAACTTGTTTTACTTCAGTTTCTACTTTTTCAGGATTTTGTTTCTCTTTTTTAATTTCTTTAACTTTTTCTAATTTTTCATCAGGTAATGGAATTGCATCTGGTTTTATTTTTTTTATTTTTTTCGGTGGAGCCTGCTCTGAAACTAGTTTTTTTTCTTTTTCTTTAACTTTTTCAATTATCTTTTTTGCTTT
>Ga0209709_10004557_pt1 | contig 11125 bp, 13 predicted proteins | sample ArcticOcean_MG_C_2_FD_187435 | JGI IMG/M metagenome (GOLD analysis project Ga0209709, IMG submission 187435) | Marine microbial communities from western Arctic Ocean - ArcticOcean_MG_CB4_136 (SPAdes) (version 2) | ecosystem: Environmental > Aquatic > Marine > Oceanic | place: Arctic Ocean... | reverse complement strand
TCTGGTCAGTTATTATGTCTATGTATATTGGAATGGTCATATTGCTCATATTGAATTTACCCTTAATTCCTTACATAGCAAGAATACTTGCTGTACCTAAAAATTATTTAATACCTTTAATATTATTTTTTTCAATTACAGGAATCTATGTAATGTCTTTTAATAATTTTGATATTTATTTAATGATTGGAATAGCTGTTGTTGCAACTTTTATGCGCTTATATGATTTTCCAATGCCACCCCTCATTTTAGCCTTTGTCCTTGGAGGTTTAATGGAAGAAAATTTACGAAGATCATTACTAATTAGCAATGGATCGTGGGAGTTTTTATGGAATAGACCTCTTACAGCTTCAATAATATCAGTTACAATTTTAATCGTTAGCTGGCAGATATATAAAACTATTATTAAAAAATGATCACTAGAAGAAAATTTTTAAAAAAATCATTATCCGGTTTTGCACTTGCTACATTACCGGTAATTTCTTTTGCACAATCCAATCCTGATGTTGTTGTAATTGGTGCTGGTGCATATTCAACAGTTCATGGTGCTGATAGAAGTGGAAGAAGAGTTGTTGATTTTATTTTATATTCTTCATCTGTATTAAAAAATACCTAATTTAAAATTTTTTTATATTCTTTAATAATTTTATTCCATTCAAATTTAGAAGAATTTTCCTTAGCAGCTTTGCCGTACTCTAAATATTTGTTATTTTCTAGCATTGAATTAATTGAAGAATAAACTTCGTCTAACTCATTACCATCACAAATTAAACCAGTTTTTTGATGCTCAATTGCATCAGAGGCACCACCATCTTTGCCACCAATGGAAGGTAACCCATATTGTGCAGCCTCAATATAAGCAATACCAAATCCTTCAACAGATTTTTTATGAATAATAGATGGCATTACAAAAATATTAGATTTTGCAACTAGTGAATTTTTTAGATCATTTGATATGTCTTTAAAAAACATTACCTGACTTTGTAAACTTAATTCAACAACTAGTTTTCTAATATTTTCTTCTTCATCTCCATAACCAATACATATGTAGACAATATCAGGGTAAATTTGTTTTAAATTTCTTAAGGCCATTATAATTTTTTCATGATTTTTTCTTTTATCAAATCTTGAAACAGTAATTAGTCTAGGAGACTTATGTTTTAATAAATTTTCAACTTTGTCTAAATTTTTCTTATCCAATTCTTGAACTTGATCAATACCAGGGTGGATGACAATAATTTTATCTTGTTGAACACCCAATGAAATAGCAAGATTTTTTGTGTATTCTGAATTTGCCACTATGGTTTCAGCATTATTCAAAACCTCTAAAACCCTTTTATTTAATGAAGTGCCTTTCTCATGGTTTATTTCCTTACCATGAATTAAGCATATTTTTTTCTTACTAGTTTTAAGGTGTTCCAAACTTTTCCAATGATCAGCAATTATTCTATCAATTTTATTTTCTTTGATAAACTCATTAATTAGTTGTGCTTTTCTATATTTTCTAAGAAGTTTCATTCCACCAACACGCTCTATTGAAAAAGAAACTTGTTCATCAAACAATTTATGACTTTCATGAAAATCGGCAAACACTTTTATCATGTAGTGTTTTGAGAGTTCTTTAGCTAAACCCCACATTAAATTTTGCATGCCACCAATTTCTGGTGGAAAAGTACGTGTTATTATTAAATACATTAGTTTTTAATCCACTTAATGCTACAGCCAGCACTTGGAATTTGATCTTTAGGACCTTTATCTGTTTCAACAATTTGTTTCATAGCTTTATACAAATCACTTTCACCTGTTTTTACTGGTTTTAAATTTTTTAATTCTCTAATTCTTCCTCTATATTGTAGTTCCATATTTTTATTATAACCAAAAAAATCTGGAGTACAGACTGCACCATAATTTTTTGCTACATCTTGCTTTTCATCTATTAAATAAGGAAAGTTAAAATTATGATCTTTATGAAACTTGATCATTTTATCAAAAGAGTCTTCAGGATAGTTAATTGAGTCATTGGAACATATGGCTACTGCTCTAATCCCTAATTCTTTTAAATTTTTATAATCTTCAATGATATCTTTAATAACCGCTATAACATAAGGACAATGGTTGCAAATAAACATTATTAATGTCCCATTTTCTCCCTTAACATCATTTAAATTAATAATTTCATTATTAGTTGATTTTAATTCAAAGCTTTTAGCTGCTTGTCCAAAATCACATATTGGAGTTTTTATCGGCATGTTATAATAATATATAAGTTATGTTTTATGATTTGGAAGATAAAAAAGTAAAAAATTCAGGTGAAAATTGGTCTGCATCTAATGCATCAATTATTGGGGATGTTACTTTAGAAAAAAATACCAGTATTTGGTTTAATGTGACATTAAGAGGTGATGTAGAAAATATTTATGTTGGTGAAGGCTCAAACGTTCAAGATGGAAGTGTTTTGCATACTGACCCTGGCTACCCATTAAAAATTGGTAAAGATGTAACAATTGGACATTTAGTGATGCTGCATGGATGCACTATTGGAGATAATTCCTTAATTGGAATAGGTGCCATTATTTTAAATGGTGCAAAGATTGGCAAAAATTGTATCATAGGTGCAAACGCTCTAGTGACAGAAAATAAAGTAATACCTGATAATTCATTAGTTGTTGGTTCCCCTGGTAAAATTGCACGTCAGGTCTCAACTGAAGAGGCAAAATTAATTACTGAAAACGCTATTCACTATCAAGAAAACTGGAAAAAATATTCAAAACCGAAATTTTAATTATTGTGAAAAAGATATTCATAAATAGAAGACAATTTCTAAAAACCTCTTTATCAGGGTTTGCTCTAGCATCATTACCAGTAATTTCTTTTGCACAATCTAACCCAGATATTGTTGTAATTGGTGCTGGTGCTGCAGGTTTATCTGCAACTGCTGGAACAGTTCATGGTGCTGATCAAAGTGGTAGATGAGCTGTTGGGCAACTTATAAATTCACCCGCATTAAAAAGTTAAGGAATTAACCACTGTTTTTTATTATTTTCTAAATCAAATTTAGCTCTTCGATGACCTTTAGCTGCAAGATAAAGCCACTCAATAGACTTTACTTTACACTGGATAACAGTAAAGTTTTTATATCCAACTTCACTTTGCTCCATAGTGAATTCAAAATTATCTAATTCAGGTTTTAATCCAGATGTTGGTGTTTCAGATTCTCTGCCAGGTCCGTTATCAACTAAATAACACTTTCTACTCATGTGTCCTGTTTTTAACCAAGATTCTTTTGTAATATCATTGTCATGATTAACGGTACACTCAACTTTTAATCTTACTTGGATCTTTTCTTCTTTATCATAAAAAAGCATTGATGCATTCTTATTGTTTTTTAATTTAGCAATTTTATCTGATCTAATATCACTATGATATTGAATTAAGTTATTTGATCGATCAGATTTTCTAAGAACCACAATTCTTCCATCAAAATTATCTTGATTACCACAGATAAATACAGGAATTCTAAATGGAGAACCTCTATCCTTAATAGCGCTATCCAGCATTGACCAAATTTTGTTCTTAATCTCAGATAAATCTTCGTAGTATGCTGGTTGCATGTGGTACTATTTACTAAGCCTTCTAATCAAACTAGATGTGTCCCAACGGTTTCCACCCATTTCCTGAACTTCGCTGTAATATTTATCAACAACTTCAGTTATAGGTAAAAGAGAACCATTATTTTTAGCCTCATCCATTGCAATTTTTAAATCTTTTCTCATCCAGTCAACCGCAAAACCAAATTCAAATTTGTCATCTATCATAGTTTTGTATCTGTTTTCCATTTGCCAAGACTGAGCAGCACCTTTAGATATAACCTCAATTACATCTTCCATGTTTAAACCTGCTTTTTTTCCAAAGTTAATTGCTTCAGATAAACCCTGAACTAAACCTGCAATACAAATCTGGTTTACCATTTTTGCCAGCTGACCACTACCTGCACCACCTAATAATTTCATTTTTTTGCTGTAGCAATCAATAATATCTTTGGCTTTATCAAAGTTTGCTTGATCTCCACCAATCATTACAGTTAGAGCTCCACTTTCAGCACCTGCTTGACCACCTGATACAGGTGCATCCAAAAAACCAAATTCACTTTTTAATGAATGGACATAAATTTCTCTAGCAATCGTTGCTGATGCTGTAGTGTTATCAACATAGACAGCACCTTTTTTAATCGCTTTAAAGATACCGTTATCTCCAAAAGTAACTTCTTTTAAATCATTATCATTTCCAACACATGTAAATATAAAATCAGCACCATCAGACGCTTTTGCAGGGGCATCTGCCTTAGATCCTTTAAATTCAGCAACCCATTTGTCAGCTTTTGTCCCCGTTCGATTATAAACAGTTACATCGTGCCCTGCTTTTGATATATATCCAGCCATTGGATAACCCATGACACCTAAACCTATAAATGCAACATTGCTCATAAATTATATTTCCTATGTTTAAAAGTTTGAATTTTAAATTAATTTTATTTGGATTTATATTTACATTTTTTTCAAGCTTTGGACAGAGTTTTTTTTTAGGCTTATTTAATTCAAGTATAAGAGATGCTCTTTCCATTACGCACGGTCAATTTGGATTAATTTATGCATCAGCAACTTTATTAAGTAGTTTTATACTTGTTTGGATAGGAAAAAAAATAGATGACATTAATATATTAAAATTTGTATCCTATGTAGTTCTTTTATTAGCTATTTCTTGTTTTTTATTTTCTAAAATTTCTTCAGTAGTTTTTTTATTTTTTTCTATTTTCTTAATGAGACTTTCAGGGCAAGGTTTAATGTCTCACACAGCAACGACAACTATATCAAGGTTTTTTGAAAAAAGTAGGGGTAGAGCTTTGAGTACTACTTGGCTTGGTTTGTCTTTAGCTGAATTTATATTACCGCTATTAATCATTTTTTTGTTAACTTTTGTTGATTGGAGAAATATTTGGATATCTATTTCAGTTTTAGTTATTGTAGTTTTGCCATTAGTTTCTTTTTCTTTAGTAAAAAATGTTAAATTAGATTCGAGAGAAGCCACAAGTATTAAAGATGCAAAAATAAAAAAAATAAAACAATGGACAAGAACTGAAGTTTTAAAAGATTATAGGTTTTATATTATTTGCTTAAGCATGTTAGCAATGCCTTCGATTGCAACAGGCACATTTGTTTATCAATCATTTATAGTATCATCTAAAGATTGGGGGCCTTATGTAATTGCTCAATCATTTATGGTGTATTCAATTTTATCTGTGATCACATTATTCCTATCTGGTTTTTTAATTGATAAGTTTAGTAGTAGAAAATTATTAATTTATATGAATATCCCCTTGTTGTTTTCTACATTTGTACTTTTCTATTTTAATTCTCCAATTTCATCTTTTGTTTTTCTTGGGTTAATTGGTATCTCAAATGGACTAGCGAATGTTTTAAGCTCTGCTACTTGGGCTGAGATTTATGGTGTTAAATATATTGGCTCTATTAAAGCACTAACTACAGCTCTGATGGTATTTTCAACAGCTTTTGGAACAGCTTTTTTTGGATTTCTTATTGATAATAGCTTTTCTATAGAACAAATTGCTTTAGTTTCTGGTTCTTACATATTAGTTGCCATAACCTTGTTATTTCTAATAAAGAATAAGCTTAATCCTCATTATTTATAAAATTAACCTTGATTTCTTTTTAAGCACTGTATAGATACTGCGCATGGCTAGAGTAACAGTAGAAGATTGTATAGATAAAGTAGATAGTCCTTACGAATTGGTGTTGGTTGCAAAAGAAAGAGCAGTTCAATTAAATTCAGGAATAGAATCTACTCTTGATAGAGACAACGATAAAAATACAGTTATAGCATTAAGAGAAATTGCTGAAGAAACCATAAAAGTTCCAGATTTAACAGAGAGCGCAATTCACAAACTTAGAAAACATGTAGAGCAAGTTGATGATGGTTCTGAGGATGATGAAATTGTAGGCGATGATTTTGAAAGCATGTATAAAGGTGAAATTTCAAAAAGTGGCACTCCAATTTTACCATCAAAAAGAGCTAGAAAAATACCAGAAAAAATTCAAGTATCATCTGAAGATTTGGATGAATTAACTGCTAAAATAGAAACTGAAGTTTCATTAGATCAAATAGCCGAAACAACTGAAGCAAATCCTGAAGATACAGACACTACAAATAACTAAAAAAATAATATAAAAGTTAAGCATGAATAGGAAAGTATCAGTTGCTCCTATGATGGATTGCACCGACCGTCATGAGCGATTTTTTTTAAGATTAATTAGTAAAAATACACTTCTTTATAGTGAGATGATTGTCTCTGAAGCAATTCATAGAGGAGACAAAAAAAAATTATTAGAATTTAATATTAATGAAAAACCAATCGCTCTTCAAATTGGTGGTTCTTCTCCAATATTGTTAGCTGAAGCAACAAAGGCAGGAGAAGATTTTGGTTACGATGAAATTAATTTAAACCTTGGCTGCCCCTCTAAAAAAGTTGAAAAAAATAAATTTGGAGCGTGTTTAATGAAAGAGCCAAATTTAGTTGCAGATTGTTTAAGTAAGATGCAATCAGTTACAAAATTACCAGTGACGATTAAAACTAGAATTGGTTATGATGACACCGAAGATTATGAAAACTTACATCATTTTATTTCAACATTAAAAAGTACTGGTGTTAAAACTTTTATTATTCATGCAAGGAAAGCTATTCTTGGAAAATTTACTCCTAAACAAAATCTAAATATTCCACCTTTAAAATACGATTTTGTCTATCGTTTAAAAAAAGATTTTCCCAATGAGGAGATAATTATTAATGGGGGGATTTCCACAACAGACCAAATGAAAGATCATTTAAAAAAAGTAGATGGTGTGATGATTGGAAGAGCTGCCTATCATACTCCTTATTTATTAGCTGATATTGAAAGAAAAATATTTAATAATAAAGATGTTCCAAGTAGACAGGAGGTTATTGAACAGTTATTGCCCTATGTAAGAGAAGAAATAAAAAAAGGTACACGGTTAAATCAAGTTATGAGACACACACTTGGGTTATTTCACGGACAAGATGGTTCTAATTTTTGGAAGAGGTATTTAAGTAAAAACATGTGTGTTCGTGATGCAGATGTTAAAAAAATTGATCACATTATGGATAAAATTAAATTCAATAATGTTGACACTTCTGTAGGTCAATCTGTTTAGCTCTCTATTAACTAACGAATATATCTATTTTAGTCTATTAATGGCTTTAACGGCAATTCCTGTTGGGTTTGTTGCGGGGTTATTTGGAATAGGTGGAGGGTTAATAACGGTACCTTTTTTATTTTATATATTTAATTCTCTTGAAATTGATCAAAACTATGTAATGCACCTTGCTGTTGGAACTTCATTTGCAATCATAATCCCAACATCAATAGTGTCCGTTGTAACACATCATAAATTTAAAGCAGTAGACTTTGATGTTGTTAAAAGTTATGGAGTATTCGTAGTATTAGGAGTTATCTTTGGAGCACTTTTTGCAGCTACTCTTAAAACAAAAACATTGGTTCTTTTTTTTACAATCATTATATACTTATTAAGTATTTATTTACTGCTGCTAAAAGAAAAAGAAAAAAATGTTATCTTTAAGATTAGATTACATTTGAAAATCATCTTAGGATTTTTAGTTGGCTTTATCTCAGCACCTATGGGTATTGCTGGAGCCATAATGAATGTACCTATATTAAAATTCTTTGGATACTCAATTAATAGAGCAATTGGCAGTGCAGCAGCCATTGGCTTTTTGATAGCATTATTTGGTGCATTTGGATTTTTAATTACAGGTATTTATTTAAAAACTAACATTCCATTAAGCATCGGATTTTTAAACATTCCAGCTTTTTTAATTTTTATTCCAATTACAACATTAATGGCAAGAATAGGTGCACGAACAGTTCACACGATTGATAAAAATAAAATAAGTAAATATTTTGGAATTTTTTTACTTATTGTTGCATCAAAATTTTTATATGAATATTTTAAACTTTAATAAATAATTAATCACTAAATGTTTAATTTAAAACAAATAATTTCATCTATTGCTGATGTAGGTCAAAAATTATTCAATATAAAAAATATTAAAAAAAATGACCTAGATTCTATTTTATCTTTATGTGATGATTTAATGTCGCATAAAGGGGCAGCCTTTGGAATTACAGTTGCAAGAGATATTACAGAACTATATCAAATTCTTTCTGTAAAAAATAAATTATTATTTTTCCAAAAGATTAATGAAAAGTATAAACCCAGCTTTACAAAAGTTAATGAAGCTATCGATACTTATCAAAATTCACAAAATGAAAAAACTTTAGCAAGTTTATTTAAAGCTTCAGAAGGAAACAGGAGAGAACTTTTTAGAAGAATGAATATGGCGCCTAATGGAACTTCTATTATAGTTGCTTTAAGGGAGGATTTGTTAAGGATATTAAAAGACAATAATGAGTTTAGAGCTCTTGATAATGATTTAAGACATTTATTTAGGGCGTGGTTTAATCCTGGGTTTCTTAAGCTTGAGAAAATAACTTGGGATACAAAAGCTGCTATTTTAGAGAAAATAATTAAATACGAGAGAGTTCATCAGATGAAAGATATGAATGAACTTAAGAGAAGATTAAGTGAGGATAGAAGGTTTTTTTCTTATTTTCATCCAGCACTTGAAGATGAGCCAATTATTTTTGTTCAAGTAGCTCTTACAAAAGATTTAGGTAAATCTATACAAGAATTAATGAAGCCATCAAGTGGAGATCAAAAAGAGTATGATACTGCAACATTTTATTCGATTAGCAATTGTCAAGAAGGCTTATCAAGAGTTACATTAGGTAATTTTTTAATTAAAAGGGTTATATACGAAATACAGGAGGAACTACCTCATATTAAAAATTTTGGAACTTTGTCACCAATACCTGGTTTTGTTGAATGGTTTTTATACTTAGAAGAAAGTAAAATTAAAAATATTTTAGGGAATTCAGTAAATCAAAATATGTCCTTCTTAAAGTCGCAAGACCTAAAAATAGGAGATAATAGAATTATTAAAAACAAAGATTCAATAATAAAACTAGTAGCACACTATATTATTAATGAAAAAAATAAAAAAGGACTCCCAATTAATGATGTTAGCAGATTTCATTTAGGAAATGGAGCAATCGTTGATGATATAGTTGTTAATGCCAATGTTTCTGAAATTGGATTTAAAAGATCTTTTGGCGTTATGATCAATTACCTTTATGAGCTTAAAAATATTGAAAAAAACCATGAGGATTATATGAATAGTAACAAAGTAATTGTTTCAGATAAATTAAAGAAATACCTATAGTTAATGAATAAAGTTAATAAAAGCTTTCTAAAAAACTCTCACCATATATATGACTTAAAGTTATGTAGTATTCGTTTAATTGATAATAGTAAATTTCCTTGGATCATCTTAATTCCTAATAGAAAAAATATTACAGACATCTCAGAGCTAAATTCAAAAGATCAAATTTTATTAATGAAAGAAATTGTTCATTGTAGCAAACTAATGAAAAAAATATTCAAAACATCAAAACTTAATGTTGAAAAAATTGGAAATATAGTTCCAAAATTACATATTCATATAATTGCACGATTTAAGAAGGACAGCTCATGGCCATTATCTGTTTGGGTTGTTAAAAGAAAACCTTATTTAAAGAAATCATTAGAAAAGACTGTTAATAAGTTAAAGAAAGTTTTTTTTAGATAAGGTCGGGGTGGTTTCAGTCTCCCTACACCACCCTTATATTACTTCTAAACGATTCTCTCTAAATTGTTCTACACTTAATAATTGAAACTAGACTTTATTAACTGGTTGCTTTACTAAGCAACTAAAAACGTGATTCATAATTAATTAAAATTTTAAGGAACTTTTGATCAAAACAACACTCTCATCGTTTGCTAAATCTATTGGATTTAATGCGCAAAATTATATTCCAAAAGAAGGAGCATCGTTTTCTTTATTTAGAATTGAAGTTTTATCAGGCTTAACGGTTGCTTTGGCCTTGGTTCCAGAGGCAATTGCCTTTGCTTTTGTTGCTGGTGTTACTCCTTTATCTGGCCTTTATGCTGCTTTTATAGTTGGTTTAATTACTGCAATAGTTGGAGGTCGACCTGGAATGATCTCGGGTGCAACAGGTGCTTTGGCAGTTGTTATGGTTGCTTTAGTTATGGATCATGGACCGGAATACTTATTTGCAACTGTTGTTTTGATGGGAATATTACAATTAATTGCTGGCATATTTAAGCTTGGAAAATTTATTAGAATGGTTCCTCAACCTGTAATGTTAGGTTTTGTAAATGGCTTAGCAATTGTAATTGGTATTTCTCAACTTAGTCAATTTAAAATAATAAATTCACTAGGTGAATCAGTTTGGATATCAGGGAATATGTTAATTTATTCTGTAGGTTTTGTTGCTTTAACTATGTTGATCATTTGGTTATTGCCAAAAATCACCAAGATATTACCAGCAACATTAGTGGCTATTTTGACAACAACTACACTAGTTTTAGTGTTTAAAATTAACATCCCAAGTGTTGGAGATCTTGCTAGCGTTAAAGGAGGTCTTCCAAATTTTTCAATACCAAATATTCCTTTAAATATGGAAACATTAAAAATTATTTCTCCCTACGCTTTTATATTGGCTTCTATTGGTTTAATAGAGAGTTTGTTAACATTAAATTTAGTTGGAGAAATTACAAATAAAAAAGGTGGAGCTAGTCAGGAATGTTTAGCCCAAGGTTTAGCTAATACTGTTACAGGCTTTTTTGGTGGGATGGGTGGATGTGCAATGATTGGTCAATCAATGATCAATGTCAAGTCGGGTGGCAGAACGCGTATTGCAGGAATTGCTGCAGCCATATTTTTGTTAATTTTTATTTTGTACACATCGTCATATATAGAAAAGATACCAATTGCTGCTTTAGTTGGAGTTATGTTTATGGTGGTAATTGGAACCTTTGCATGGAATTCTTTAAAAATATTATTTTTTGTGCCAAAGAGTGACGCACTAATTATTGTTCTTGTGACCGTTGA
>Ga0209709_10004556_pt1 | contig 11126 bp, 5 predicted proteins | sample ArcticOcean_MG_C_2_FD_187435 | JGI IMG/M metagenome (GOLD analysis project Ga0209709, IMG submission 187435) | Marine microbial communities from western Arctic Ocean - ArcticOcean_MG_CB4_136 (SPAdes) (version 2) | ecosystem: Environmental > Aquatic > Marine > Oceanic | place: Arctic Ocean... | reverse complement strand
GATAAAATTAAAGGAATAAGCATAGGGCTTGATAAAAGCACTCAACTTAAAGATCTAAACGGAGTAATTGATGAGTTTAAAAAAGAAACAGATGATAAGCATGAAGTTAAGGTATCATTAACTTTCGAGACTTCTCAATCTACACTACACCTAAATAGAATAAGAAAACCTTACTTAACTTTAGCTACTAAAGATGGAAAAGAAGTTAAAAAAGATAAGAAAAAACTAGTTAAGACCAAGAAATAAACTGTCAATAGAAATGAAAAAATTAAGTGAAATTACAGAAGTACGTGTTGAAGAAGTGCATGATATGGAGGAAAAACAACATTTTTATAGAGTTTATTTTCACTACGCCAATGGTAAGGTTAAATTAATAGATGAAAGCTCAACCAAACCAATCTTGGCAAGATACATATCAAAAGTTTATTAAGTTACAAAAACTCAAAGAACAAAACAAAATTATTCTTTAAATGTATACAATTTCTTTTATATTTTTAGACGAGATACCATTGTCAATTGTGGATATAATTACATTATGAATGATAACGAACAAGTTAATTTATATTCAAAAATAAGAAAAGATGACAATTTTCTAAATCAATTATTCAATAATGATGAAAATAAATACCTAAATATTTTTTACTTAATAAATAGAATTATTAATAATATTAAAGAAGATACGATAATCATTACACCAAATAAAAGAGAACTTGCATATATTACAAGCATTTATTCATCATTAAATTTTTTTTATAAAAACTATAATAATCAACTTAAAAATTTTGAGAATTGGTTAAAACCAGGTCAAAATGTGTCACTAGTATCAAGTGGAGAACACACGGGCACTGTATATAAATATTTAGGTAGAGATAGGAATGGAGTAAAGCTTGAATCGATACCAAAAAAAAAAAATGGTGCACCTACTAAGATATGGCAAAAATTAGATACAATACTTCAATTTTCACCAACAACTACAATTAAAAATAAAGGTAATAGAAAGTACATAGCTGCAATTCCAAAACCAACATTACCTTTGATTGATAAATTTTTGAACATTAAGAGTTATAAAAATCCAATTTTATATGATAACAAAATTATTTTGTTAAATAATTCAGTTGAAAGATTTGAAAATTTTTATTTAAGAGCTGCGCTTCAAAAAGATGATAAAGATTACAAATTAGATAAAATAATCAACTTTGGTAGCATTGATAATGAGGGCAATATTCAGGATTCAGAAATCATTAGTGAAGATAAGACTATTGAAAAAAATATAATAACCACATCAAATACATTCAACCTTTGTAATTATCTTACTAAAAATAATAATAAAAAAATTATCATAGCATCGGAGATAAAGAAAATTTCAAGTCTAAGTAATTTTTTACAATATAAACAAATAAAAAACCTAAAAAATGAATCTAATTTTTTGATATTTGCAGACGACAATGATTTTGACGAAATAAAAGAATTAAAAAAAAAAACAAATTTAAATGTATTTAAATTGTTTAATAAGGATTTAAATTATTTTGCTTCAAACAAAACTGAAATTAAACAAATTTTTAATGGAATCGATGAAATTTTTGAAGACATAAGTACCAAAATTGATAAAAAAGTCATTGATATAAACGTTGGTAACGAAACTTTTGAAAAAATAGACCAATGTTTTGAAAATATTAATTCTAATTTATACAGTCAAGAAGAAGCGACTAAAGAAGATATTAAAATCATGTTAATACCCATTAACAACTTAAGATTTCGTTTAAGAGATCATATTTTTGGTTTTTCGAGAGAATTATCTGACGATATTAAAACAATATTATCTGATTATTCATCAGAACTTCGGTCAAGAAAAAATCAGTTTAATGAAAAAATATATGATAATTTAGCAAGAATTATTTCTTTATTTAATTCCTTGCCAAAAGATGGTTTGAATATTTTTGATGAAAGATTAAAAAACTTTCATGAAATTTTAAAAATAAATAATGCCAAAGATACAATTATTTATGCATATAATTTAGAAAGAAAAAGATATTACGAAGATAATATCAAAGAAAAATTTAATTTAGACTTTAAGGCTATAACGTCTAAAAATTCCAAAAAACGATATAATAACCTAATTATACCTTCAGAAATTATAAGCAAAGATATTATTAAATTAATAAATAATTCTAATTATAAAAACTTATATTTTTTAGGGTCTAATAATCTAATTAAAAAAATTAATATTATTCAAGATGATCAAATAAATAAATGGAAAAATTTAATTATCGATGAAAACAAAAAAATAGAAATTTTGAATCTTGATATAAGATTTAAAGATTTTTTATTAAATGAAAGTGTATTTTTAAAAAACCAACCAAATAATTTAAAAGATAACCCCAAAAATATAGAAGATTTTTTATTTGAATATAGTGGTGAGATAGATTTTAAAGATGATAGCAATATTGAAAAAAATATTCCTACAATTCCAATAAAACTCTATGGTGACAGACATGTTTATTTAACAGAAAATTTTAATACTGAAATTTTAAATCCAATACTAGACCCATATTCATTTAAAAGACTTAAGATTAAAAAAGATGCTATAGAAATAATTGAAGATGATATACTCTTGTTAAGAGATAGTTCAGATCAAGATATTCTAGATAAAGAGACATTGCTTTTATATAATTTAGATTTAAATTTTAATGATTTTAAAAAAATTGCACTAGGCTTAATGCTGGAAATAATAAAATCTTTTAAAATTGAAAATCCATACAACGATAATAAATTAATTGATCTTGTAAATTTTAAAAAATGTTTAAATAAGGCTGGTTATGAAGGTTCCAGCCAAACTATTAGATTGATAGCAAATGGTGTTACTGGTTGTCCAGATGATAAAGAAGATTTAAAGAAAATTCTTAAAGCTTGTGAAATCAACAGCCCTAGTACGTATAAATATGATACAGATTTAGTTAATAGAATATTTTCTTACAATAGAATCTATAAAAATTTAAGAATTCAAGCTGGTAGAAATATTACACCTAAAATTTATGATGCTTTAAGAAGCAACCCTAACATTTCTTTCGATGGTGATCCCTTACGTGTTGACTATAATAATGACGGATCTATTTCTTTAGGCTTAGAGACTAATGATAGACCTGAAGCTTGGATTGTTCAAGTTCAAAAAACTTATGGTGAAAAACGTGTTAATAAAAATTATAATTCAACAAACACACTAATATGATATTAATTCCACCTTATTGTCACAAAGATACTCCCATTAGTGAAAAAAAAGTTTTTAACGCTTTAAAAAATGACAAAAACATAATTACTAAAAATTGGATTGTTTATCATTCATTAAATTATCCTGTATCAATTTCAAAATCTAAGAGAAATTCATTTTTATATTTCGGTGAATCTGATTTTCTTATTCTTGCAAAAGATATAGGTATAATTAACATTGAAGTAAAAGGTGGTTCTATCACATGTCTAGATGGAGTGTGGCACTTAAAGAGTAGATATGAATCTAAAAATTTACCCAAGAGTCCAATTAAACAAGCTCATGATACCAAGTATAATATTCAAGAATATATAAGAAAAAAATTTAATAGAAATTACCCCCAAGAATATTTAGTAATCTTTCCTGATTGTAGTTTAAGTAATATCAGTGATAATATTGAGTACTCAGAAAACAATATTATTGATGCGGATCAATTTTATAACAATTTTTCACAAAAAATTACAAATTTAGTAAAAAATCTTAAACCAGGGGGGAATATTGTTAATTTAGAAAATGATGCAATTAATAAATTAAAAAAAATTATTAGACCTGATTTTGAAACACATATAAAAACTTCAACAATTTTAAAAGATAGTGAAGATGAAATATATCAATATACAAAAGACCAGCTAAAAGTTCTTGAAAGATTAGAGCATGAACCAAGATTGTTAGTTACAGGTAGCCAAGGCACAGGAAAAACTGTCATGGCAGAAGAAATTATAAAAAGATTTGCAAATACAAGAAAAAAAATTTTATTTATAAATAGTGGAAGACTGGCAAATTTAGTAACTAAGTCAAAATATATTGATGATTATAAGAATATAAGTTTTTGTACTTTTAATAAATTTTTACGAGATATTAATATTTATTTTAACAATGATATTTCAAATTTACCCAAAGATTTTATTAGTGCAAATAATCTTTTATCAGAAAAAGCTGTACAATTATTGAACAATTCAACAGATGAAAAATATTCATATGATTTAATTATAATTGATGAAATTCAACATTGTTATTTTTATAATAGTTTTTATCTTTTATTAGATAAAATTTTAAAAAAAGGACTTTTAGAAGGCAATTATTATTTTTTTGGTGATTTTAATTATCAAAATATTATTGGTGAAAAATTAAGTAAAGATATCTTAAAGGATAGAATGCCTAAAGAAAATTTACAAAGTTATGAACAAATAACTCTTTGGCATAATGTGCGAAATTCTGAAAATATAGCATTTGAAGCACCCGTTATTTCTGGAATTATTGAGCAACTTCCTTTACCTTACAGTATAACTAAAACATCTGGTCAAACAGAACATTTATTCTGTAAAGATGATGAGGATAAAAAAGATAAATTATTAAATATTCTTAAAAAACTTTCTCTAGATGGTGTTCCAGGCACTGATATAGTTATACTTTCCAATTATACATTTACTAACAATAAAAACATTCTTAATGATTTAGATATTTCAGAGTATTATAACATTTGTGATTTATCAAAAATGTTAAATGAAAGTTTTTTGTTAAATAAAAAGAGCACAATTAAAAAAATTGATACAATATATTTTTCTACAGCGTTAGCTTTTCAGGGTTTAGAAAGTAAGATAATAATTTATATAGATCCACTGGATGCAACTTATGGATTATCATCCAATAATGATCAGCAAACCTCTAATGAGGCTCATATGCTATTATTTAATGCAATGGGTAGAGCAAATACTTTTTTGTATCTTCTTTGGGATAAATCATTTGAAAGTTGGTATAAAAAAAGGTTAAGATTATTAGGAAATTTGATGGCAAAAAATGAAAATTAAAACCGCAAGCGAAGCAAGGGATTATATAATTGAGGAAGTAAAAAGAGAGATAGTTGGGCCAGGTAATGGACATTTTAGAAAAGATATTTTATCTTTTCAATTTAACCCAAAGGATTTAAGTAAACATAAACAAGAGATATTGGATGAAAGCCCAAGCAGTTTGTATATGGCAGGTATTTTATATCCTCAAAAAACATTAATAGAAAATATAGATGAAAATTCAGAACAAGATGAAAGTGAGAATATTTATAATGAAACCTTCAATAAAGATGATGAAGAAAAAGTTAAGAAATCAATAAATTTTAATAATATTAAGGAAAATGAATTTGATGAGTCAAAAGTTGATTTAGATAATAACAGAGATATTGATTTAACCAATGATTATAAACAAAGTGCTATTGGTTTATCGGCTTTAATCAAAGTTCCTGAAAAATTAAAAATCACCATAAGTAACATGGGTGTTTATCATAATCTTAAGAATGATATTAATAATGAACTTTTAACTATTTGTCTTTTTGTTTCTAAGTTTGCTAAAGACTCAAAATCTTATTTGTGGTTTAAAGAAAACTATTCTTTAATAAACGATCAAAGAACAAGTACACTTCAATTTTTGGAAAAACTATTTGATGTAAAGGAGTCAAGAATTAAAAATATAGAAGATTATTATGATAAATTTTTTTCTTTTAGAAAAGGGTGGCACCAAAAAAATAGAATTAATCCAATATATGATCAAGTTCACTTAGAACATGGATCCAAAAATTTTGATCAATATTCTTTAATTGTTAAAAATCTAATCTCAATCACAAAAAAAAATATTGATATTAGTAAGAATTTAGGAAACACAAAACCAGAAGATCAAAAAGGATATGCGCGAGAGTCAATAAATTCATTTTTGATTTTTGATAAAAAAGAGTTAATGGAAAGAAAACTTATTGAAGGTTTTTTTTTAAAAGAAAATGGTGAAAAACTTCCATTGAAAGCATCTATAACAGTTAGAAAATCTAAAAAATCTAATGACACCAAATATTTGACAATAGCTATAGTTAATCTAAATGAGTTTGAAAAAAAATATTCTTTGGATAAAGTGTACTTTCAAGCAAATTTTTCAATAGAGGCTTTAAATGGTGATCCAATTTTTGAAAATTTTGAAGATGTTGGTTTAGATGAGCTAGATGAAGAAGAAAGTTCTTTATATTTGTTGCACCATTTAAGAGAAAATTATTCAATTGGACACGGATGTTCCGTCAACTGGTCTTTTGATAGTAATAAAAAATGTAATAAAATTTATACTGAAATTTTACCTGTTACAGAGGTAAGACCAATCAAATCAAAAACCCTTCCAAATATTACTTTAAATATGAAAAGGTTTTCTAAAGATTTAGAGTATACATTCGAGCAACTTGAGAATCTAATAAATCAATATGAAAAGTGGCTTTCTGACGAAAAAAAATATGGACAAAATCTTAAAAACAGTATTTTCAGAGATGCCTCATCTAGAAACATAAAACATTGTTACAATATACTGAATAGAATTAAAGAAGGTTTAAAAATTTTAAAAACGGATAAAAACATTCAAGAAGCTTTTTTATTAATGAACAAAGCTATGTATATGCAGCAAGTTCACTATTTAATTAAACCAAACGAATACACTGACAATATTGACTATGAAAAATTTCTTAAAGATACAGGCAGGGGTAATTGGAGACCATTTCAAATCTGCTTCATTTTACTTAATATTAAAGGAGTTTTTGATCCTTCTAGTACAGATAGAGAATTAGTTGATCTAATATGGTTTCCAACTGGTGGTGGTAAAACAGAGGCTTATCTTGGATTATCATCTTTAGTAATTTTTTATAGGAAAATTAATTCAAAAAATTCAAATGGTACTGCTGTTTTAATGAGATACACACTTAGGTTATTAACAACTCAACAGTTTCAACGAGCTGCTTCACTTATCTGTGCATGTGAAAAAATTAGAAGAGACAACAGTAAAAAATTAGGTGATATTAAAATTTCAATTGGATTATGGGTTGGTGGAGACGTAACACCAAATAATCTTAAAAGTGCAGAGCATAGTCTCAATGTTTTGCATGAATCTGTAGAGTATGAAGAAGATTCTGGTGCTAATAAATTCATCATTCTCAAATGTCCCTGGTGCAATACCAAAATGTCTCCCAATCAATATAAAATAAATTTTCGCAAAAATTTTTTATTTGTTTGTTCAAATAGTAACTGTGATTTTTCTTTAGATGAAAAATCTTTACCTATCAAAGTGATTGATTCTGAAATTTATAAAGATCCACCAACACTTTTAATTGGAACTATAGATAAATTTGCAACATTACCTTGGAGAGAAGAGGCTATTAATGCCTATGACCCTAATAAAATAAAAAATTTTTTACCACCTGATCTAATTATACAAGATGAGTTACATCTTATTTCAGGACCATTAGGGTCTATTGCTGGTATGTATGAAATAATTATTAATGCCATTACTGAAAAAACTATTAATGGCAAAACAATCAAATCAAAAATAATTGGTTCAACCGCAACAATTAGTAGAGCTAACATGCAAATTAAAAATTTGTATGGTAGAACTTGCAGTATATTTCCACCCCAAGCAAACAAGCTCGAAGATTCTTTTTTTTCAGAAGAGGCTACTGACAAGAATATTTTTGGTAGAAAGTATGTTGGAATTTTTACACCCTCATCAAGCTCTCTTGAAGTCACTTTGTCTCAATTAATGGCTACTTTAAATTTAGCAGGAGGCTATTTAAAACAATATTCTGAGGAAAAGTTAGAAGTTTACGATCCTTATTGGACTAATCTAATTTATTTTAACAGTATAAGGGAATTGATGAAAGGATCTTCGTTAATTGATGGAGATGCAAATGAAAATATTAGAAGTAAGTGGTTTAGAAAAGGTATTATGAAATCTTTTATAGATGATGATGTGAAATATAATAATCTAAGAAGAAAATTTGATAACGATGTTGAAGAACTTACATCTCGTGTTGATAGTTCACAAATACCTACTAAGTTAGAGACGTTAGAGAAAAAAGCTAACGAACATGGAAGCCTTTCTGCTTGTTTAGCAACCAATATGATTCAAGTTGGTATTGATATTGGAAGACTATCTCTTATGACCATAGTTGGACAACCCAAAACAACCTCGGAATATATACAGGCTTCAAGTCGTGTAGGACGTGAGTTAGAAAAACCAGGTTTAGTTTTTACTCAATTAAGCCATACAAAATTAAGAGATAGGTCACATTATGAAAAGTTCTCAAGCTATCACCAAAATTTATATAAATATGTAGAACCAACAAGTGTTACATCACACTCAGATCCTGTCAGAAAAAGATGTTTGCATGCAATTGTTATTTTTTTAGTAAGGTTCTGGTCTAAAGATAGTAGAACATTTCCATCAGTACCCGATAAAAAACTTATAGATAAAATAAAAGAATATATCTGTAAACATGTTGAAGTATCAGATCCTGAACACAGAGAGGAAATTGAAAAAACTAAAAAAGAAATTGATTATATTATAAGTAGGTGGTCAAGCGATACTCCAGAAATTTATGGCTCTATGGGAAATAATATTTCTAAATCAACAAAATCTGTTTTAATGAAACCATCAGGCAGTGAACAAACACTAGAAGGAAACCCTTTTGAAACACCAACTTCTATGAGAAATGTTGATAGGGAATGTGCAGCAGGACTTAGAAAGTCAGAAGCATAATGATAAAAGATAAGCCATTTAGACGAAAACGTAAAAATCAAAATTCTTTTAAAAGAACCATTCGAAGAGGAGATGTTGTTTCTGTTAATGGTGTGGGTTCAATTTATTCATTTAAAGATCATTTTAGTAAATCTGGTAACCAAGATTCATTAATGCTTGCAGGATTAAGTCATTGGCAACAAAATATGTTAGATGGAGATATACCTAACGAATGGCGTATTGATGAACCAAGATTAAAATCTGTTTTAGATAAAGATTATTTTGTTTTACCTGCAGACTTCAGAGACTCATCAGAAGACCCAAAATTAAATAGAAGATACCTTCCATACTATAGATTTCCAAACTGGCATTATTGCCCAGTTTTAACCTGTGGAAAGATGAAATATCTTGGGTTAACCAGTGAAGGAAATCAAAAGTGTAGTTCAGGGCACAAAAGTGAGAAAAGTTTAATACCTGTAAGATTTATTGTTATTTGTAAAGATGGTCATATAGATGACTTTCCTTTTTTTAAATGGACGCATAAAAAAAAAAATCCAATTAAAAATGATTCTACGAAAGAAAACTGTGAAAAAAAACATTTAGTTTATCAAGCAGGTAAAGGAGGAAATAATTCTATTTTAAGTGTTAGAATTAATTGTTCAAATTGTGACTCGTCTGAAACCATAGCACAAGCATTTACTAAAGATGGGAAAAACCCATTTAGTGATTTGGAAGATAACGGCCATTTTTGCACAGGCAGAAGACCATGGCTTGGTAGTGAAAACAATCAAGATAAATGCAATAACAATCCTGAGGTGGTATTAAAAAATGCTATTAAAGTTTATTATCCAGTTATTAAAAGCTCAATTTATATTCCAGTTGATACTAAAGCAGAAAGAAATATTTATGAATTTTTAACTAATGTAAATCACTGGAATAAGATTAAACAAAGGATAGAAAATAAAGATAAATTAGAAGCATGGTTAGAAGGATATTTAGATGTCCCTTCATTTAGTCATTTAGATTTCAAAGATGTAGTTAAAGCAATCTTTGAAAAAGAAAAAAATGAAAATATATTAAACCTGGAAACAATAAAAGAAGATGATGAAGCTTATAAGTTTCAAGAATACAAATATATAAAAAATCCTGAAACTACAGAAAATTCTCATTTAGAGTTAAGCATTAAAAAAAGGTCAATAGATGAATATGGTATTTTATCAAAATATTTTTCAAATATTTTTTTAGTAGATAGACTCACCGAAACAAGAGTACAAAGAGGCTTTACAAGATCTAAACCCTTCGAAGAGGGATCAGATAGTAAGATGATTCAAGAATTAACTACTGATAATTCAATCAGATGGCTTCCTGCCACAGTTGTTAAGGGAGAAGGTATATTTTTTGAATTTAATTTAAGTACAATAAAAGAATGGGAAAAAAAATTTGATTTTAAATATCTTTTAGAAATTAAAAAAAAATATGATGAATTAAGAAAACTCAGAGGTTTAAATGAAGAAAAAAAAATTAGAAACAAATACTTTCTAATCCACACATTCGCACATTTAATAATTAATCAGTTAAGTTATTCATGTGGTTATGGAAGCTCTTCTTTAAGAGAAAGAGTTTATTGTAATGAGAAATCTGATGAAAATGAAATGCAGGGTGTATTAATATATACTGCTTCAGGAGATTCAGAAGGTAGTTTGGGTGGACTTGTCAGAGAAGGGGAGCCACAAAACCTAGTTAGAATAATAAAAAAAATGTTACATAAAGCAAATGTTTGTTCATACGACCCCGTTTGTTTGGATCATAAACAGCAAGGATTAAATGGAACTAATGCTTCTGCTTGTCATGCATGTTCATTTCTTTCAGAAACATCATGTGAACAATCCAACCAATTACTAGATCGAACAACAATAATTGGTGATGTAAGACAAAATTCTATGGGATACTTTCAGGATTTAATTGAAGAGTAGTTAAGCTACTTTTTTTAGGTTTTTCTTATTTTGAGTTAAATAATTAATTACATTTAAACACACTTTTTCTACAACATTGATTGGTACAGCGTTACCTGCCTGTTTGTATGCTTGAAGGTCTGAGACAGAAAACTTAAAGTTCTCTGGAAAACCTTGTAGTCTAAAAACTTCTCTTGGAGTAAGTCTTCTAGGATTTTTACCTTCACCTCTATAAAGTAAACATTCACTACCATCTTTGTAGTATCTTGCAGAAATTGTAACAGTGGCTTTATCTGTTGGGTATGACATTCTAAACCCAAAACCTTTACCTGCTTTTCTATTTCTAATCTTTCTTTTTTGATGACTATCCCAAAGTAGATCAG
>Ga0209709_10004555_pt1 | contig 11126 bp, 9 predicted proteins | sample ArcticOcean_MG_C_2_FD_187435 | JGI IMG/M metagenome (GOLD analysis project Ga0209709, IMG submission 187435) | Marine microbial communities from western Arctic Ocean - ArcticOcean_MG_CB4_136 (SPAdes) (version 2) | ecosystem: Environmental > Aquatic > Marine > Oceanic | place: Arctic Ocean... | reverse complement strand
TGATAATTTTTCCCAATTAAATAGTTTGTCTACAAATCCAACATACAAAGATGGAATAAAGGAATTAAATGAAATTTTTGAACTAACAATTTTAAGTGAATTTAAAAATGTAAAACCTGTTGGAAGGGTAACAGCTGACTTTGATTTAGCAAAAATTGGTAAGAGAGCGGATTTAGATACAGCTTTGCAAAATGGTGACAGGATACACATACCACCATATTCACAAGAAATTTATGTATTGGGCGAGGTTTTAACCCCAGGTGCTAGGCTTTATGAGCCTGGAACTGAAGCACAAGACTATATTAAAAAATCTGGAGGGTTGGGGCTGTATGGTGATAAAAGGAGAATAGTCGTTATTTCACCTAATGGAGACTCTTTCTTATGGTCGGGTGGCTTTGCTGCATTTTCAAAAAAAGAATTTGATATTATTCCAGGAACTGTTATTTATGTACCTAGAGAGATTGGAAAAGTTGATGGCTTGAATTATGCTGCTGCAATAGCACCTATCTTTAGCTCACTTGCGCTTAGCTTGGCATCTTTAAATTCTATTAGTGACTAGATTATTAATTAAGATTCATAGTCATTTTTTATTTTTTATTTATTGTTAGCTTCATTTAGAGATTATGAAATCCATTAACTTGCCTTCCAAAAAATTTTTTGCAATTTTATTAGGCTCTATTTTTCTTTCTGCTGATCTAGAAGCAGGTGAAAATGACTATATTTATCCAAATCAAGAACCTTCGTTTTCAAACTATGGAACTTTAGGTTTATTTAGTAGTCCTAGCGCACGGTTCTTGGATGAGGGATCTTTGGGGTTTGCATGGAACCATATGCAGCCTTACCTTAGGGGGTCTTTGATTGCTTACCCATTCAATTGGCTAGAAGCATCCTTTCAGTATACAGATATCAATAATCAACTATATAGTGAATTTGCTTCATTTAGTGGAAATCAAACCTTTAAGGATAAAAGCTTTGATATCAAACTAAAAATTTTGAATGAGCGTGATTTTGCTCCAGCCTTGGCTGTAGGTTTTAGAGATTTTGCTGGCACAGGTATATTTTCATCAGAGTACATTGTTGCATCCAAGAAAGTGAATAATTTTGATATAACCTTTGGTCTTGGATGGGGCATGTTAAGTGGCAATGATATTTATAATCCGCTCTTTAAAATCTCAGATGATTTTAAGGTCAGAAAAACTGTTGAGGGTACAAAAGGAGGGGAGCTCACTGTTGATTCTTATTTTAGTGGCGAAATGGGAACTTTTGGAGGCATTGAGTGGTTTTTACCTTACTTAAATGGAGCAAGATTAAAAATCGAATATGATGGGATTGATTACTCAAAAGAAGGGTTTCCTCCTATCAAACAAGCTAGTAAATTTAATGCTGGAATTGTGTATCCTGTTTCAAAAGGATTGCACTTGAAGCTTGGCATTATCAGGGGGAATACACTCAATTTTGGATTCACTTTCTCAGCAAATTTTTCTAAGAAAAATTCTTTTATACCTAAGCTTGACCCTCACAAGTCTGTTGAGAATGCTGATATTATAAAAATGATTAATACAGATAATGATGAATTTTTATTTAAAAGCTCATTAAAGTTCTTAGCTGATAACAGCCTTCATGTTCAGGCAGCAAGTGTAGATCATGATGCTGGGCAGCTTGAAATAGCCTTTTCCCAAAATAAACATGCAAGTTACGTTAGGTCAATTGGCAGGGTTGCCAGAGTACTAGATGACATAGCTCCCTACAACATTAATTCATTTAAGATTAAAAATTTAAATGCTGATCAAGGTATGTATGAAGTTGAGATTGATAGAAGTAAACTTCAAAGATATGACTCAAAGGTTATTCCTGGAGTACATCTTGGCCTCTCTAATGTCTCGCCAGCATCTCATACATTTGAAAACTATCAATTTCAACCAACAACAAAACTTCCAAGACACTTCTATAAAATTGCACCAATGGTTAGGAGTCAAATAGGCGGGCCTGATGGTTTTTATTTTGGAAATTTTAGGCTGGCATTTAAGTCTGAAACCTTAATCTCTAAAAATTTTACTCTTGATGCAGACTTCTCATATGGCGTAGCAGATAACATGGGTGAATTGAAGCTTGCCTCTGATAGTATTTTGCCACACGTTAGAACAGAAATAGTTCAATATTTAAAGCAAGGTAGAGGCTTTACGGTAGATGCATTTCAAGCAAACTACTTCTCCAGTCCGGGGAAAAATATATACACCAAAATAAGTGCGGGTTATTTCGAACAGATGTTTGGTGGAGTAGGTGGTGAGGTTCTCTATCGACCTTTTTATAAACCCTGGGCAGTTGGAGCAGAGCTTTGGAGGGTCAAGCAAAGAGACTATGATGGCTCATTCAATTTTCTTGATTATCAAACCACAACAGGATTTATTAATTTTTTCTATGAGCACCCAGGCTCCCAAATATTATTTAAGTTAAAAGGTGGAAGGTTTCTTGCAAAAGATTCAGGTGTCAATTTAGATTTATCCAGAAGGTTTAAATCGGGCCTTAATATGGGTATATATTTTTCATTAACTGACATAAGTCGCGATGAGTTTGGGGAAGGCAGTTTTGATAAAGGATTTTATTTCTTTATTCCTATTGAAACCTTTTTTTCTAATTACTCTTCTGGTCATACAGGATTTGGCTTCAGACCAGTGCAAAGAGATGGAGCTGCTGTTTTATTTCACTCATATGATTTATTAGGAATTACAGATCAAGCCTCATATGATCATATTTTACGAGACTGGGATGATCTATATGATTAAAAGAAGCGCTAAATATTATTTAATTTTTTTACTATCAAGTTGCTCAATAGATTTGTTTGAATCATTTGCATATCGAGATATATTTCTTTTTTATAAGGGCTATATTTCAGGTTTTGATTCTGATGAGATATCGCAAGAGGTTTTTGATAAGTATGAGTACTCATTTGCAAACGTTAAGATTGGAAGAGGCGCCGCATCTACAGTAGTTCTGGCTTACATCAAAGATGGGGTTTATGAATGGCGGTCTAATGATGGAATTAAAATATACACATTTAATGGGATGATCATTAAAACAGTTGGACTTCAATCAGATTTTGAAACAACATATTTCAATATTCTAGATGAATCCTATCATGGCAGCGAACATGTTACCTACATAGAATTTAAAAACCCAGATCTTTATAGAAGCACCGCTTATAACAAAGTCTTTAAACATAAGACCCATACCGCTCTTTTAGAAAGGCTTGGCGGTCAAGTAAATACTGAGATTATCACTCACTCATTTCTGCTGCCAGTTATAAAATGGGATGCTCAAAATAAGTTTTACTTATATAACGATTCTGTAATAAGTTCCGAACAATACGTGCACCCAAACCTGCCAAAGATACAAATGGACTTTTATTTAAAGTAGCTCCTTTCAATCTAATTTATATTTCTCTTTATAATTCTCTTTTAAATTGTTATTTTGTAAATTTTTCTCTAGAAAATAATTGCCAATAACTAGGCAATCTAATTCAGTACCCATAAAGCATTTAAATGCATCTTCAGGACTACACACTATTGGTTCGCCTCTAACATTAAAAGATGTATTAACAAGGATAGGGCATTGGGTAATGTCATAGAACTTGCTTAACAATTGATGGTATTTAGGATTAGTAGCATGATGAACTGTTTGAATTCGCGCACTATAGTCAATATGTGTTATTGCGGGAACCTGAGATCTTTCAATATTTAATTTCTCTATTCCAAATAGTGATTTCTGATGCTCAGTCATTGTATGGCGTTTTTGCTCTAAAATTTCTGCTACTATGAGCATGTAGGGGCTACTCTCCTCTAAGTCAAACCAGTCTGAGAGGTGCTCACTTAAGATGCTTGGAGCAAAAGGACGAAAACTTTCTCTGTACTTAACTTTTAAATTTAACTGTTTCTGCATTTTTGGCGATCTTGGATCTGCGATAATGCTTCTAGCGCCAAGAGCTCTTGGACCAAACTCCATTTTCCCTTGCATCCATCCAATTGCCATGCCTTCTGATAACTTTTTTGCAGTTTTATTAATTATTTCATCATCGCTTAGTTTTTGAAAACTGGCTCCAAGGACCCCAAGTGATTGCTCTATATCATTATTTTTATACTCCGGTCCTAGGTAAGAACCTTGCATTGAATCCTTGCCTTTTTCCAATTTTCTGTCACTACCATTCATTAAATAATGAATGCTTAATGCTGCCCCAATCGCTCCCCCAGCGTCACCAGCAGCAGGCTGTATCCAGATATTCTTAAAAATATTTTGTTTTAGCAGCGCCCCATTTGCAACACAATTTAGCGCAACCCCACCAGCTAAACATAAGTTTTCTTGACCACTAGTAAACAAGATATCTTTTCCAAGCTTAATAATTACTTCTTCTGTAATTTTTTGAATAGATGCTGCTATATCCATTTCTTTTTGACTGATATCTGACTCCGACCTCCTGGGATCGCCATCAAATAATTTATGGAATTTATCATTTGTCATGGTCAATTCAGTGCAGTAGTTAAAATACTCCATATTGAGACGGAAACTGCCATCAGCTTTAATATCAATTAACCTTTCTTTGATAATATTTATATATTTTGGTTCTCCGTAGGGCGCGAGACCCATTAACTTATACTCACCAGAATTAACTCTAAATCCAGTATAGGAAGTAAAAGCTGAGTATAGTAGACCTAACGAATGAGGAAAATGCATTTCTTTTTCTATATGAATTTTATTACCCTCTCCAATAGCCAAGGATGATGTGGCCCATTCTCCTACTCCATCCATTGTTAGTATCGCAGCTCTTTCAAAAGGAGACGGGTAGAATGCACTGGCTGCATGAGAGAGATGATGTTCCGAAAATAGCAATCTGTTTTCCCAATCTCCTTTTATACCAAATGTCTTATCCAATGCATTGATCAGGGTAAGTTTCTGGAAAAGCTTGTCTTTTACCCATAATGGCATTGCTTTAGAGAAACTTTTGAAACCTTTGGGTGCAAAAGCAAGATAGGTCTCTAGCAATCTTTCAAACTTTAAGAAGGGTTTTTCATAGAAAGCAATTGCTTCTATCTGATCAGCATTTATTCCAGCTTGATCCACGCAGAATTGAATAGCATTTGATGGAAAGTTAGAGTCATGCTTGATCCTTGTGAACCTCTCCTCTTGAGCTGCAGCAATTATTTCTCCGTCTCTTATTAGGCATGCTGCACTGTCGTGATAGAAGGCAGATATACCCAAGATGTACATTGTATTAAAAAATTGTATAGATTAGTGGTGCTACAACCGAACCTTGAGAAATAATTAAAATTCCACCAAGAGCAACCATTAAAAAAATTAATGGAGCCAGCCATAGCTTCTTTCTTACTTTTAGAAAAGCCAATATCTCTTTAGTAAAGTTTAAAAAAAATCTCATGATCAGAATTGATTTTTAAATGAATCTGGATCAATAGTAGATTGAGATCTAGCTATCCAGTAACTATTTTCATAGTGATACTTTAATCTCAGATAATCGCGCTTAATTAATTTGAATATTAATGCTATTGGGGTAAAGAATAAGAAGAAGATTGCTCCCATCACTATCGGACTTACAACCCCGCCAATTAAATAGCCAATTCTCATCCATAACGTATTTAATGGAGCCAAAAGATCCGAAAAGAAAAGTGTTGTAAAAGATGTGATTGCAAATAATAGCCCAAATATCACCAAATAATAATTGTTAGACATATAAAAAAAATATAAAGCTAGAAATAAGAAAATACCCGAAAAGAATGAACCAAATCGTCTATTAGAGGGTAGTTTTTCTTCTGTGAATTTCATATTTTCTTGACTATATTATAGTTAAATTATAAGCGCTATTTTTGATTAGCACTATTATTATGCCAATGAGTTACTATCGCCTCAGCTACATAAGAGCCTGCAAGAGGTGTAAAATGATTGTCATCTGCAGTAAAGAAATATGGCTCAAAGTTTCCCTCATTTATTCTTGCTTCAAAACTTCTCTTCATCTCTTGGGCTGGATCATAGATTTTAATGTTTTCACTGTTGCCGATAGATAAGATCTCATTCTTTGGATTAATAGTAGCGCATTTAAAATCATAATTTAAATAGTTATGATGCGGGTGAGCCCCTTGACTATCAATATCATATAGGATCGGCGATATTAATATTTCAAAATCTGAACCTATGTTTTTAGCAGTATTATTCATTTCAATTATATTTTTCTTGAAATGCCCCCAGAAAATATCAGACTCTTCAATTCGTGCTTGGCTACCAAAAGACCAAGTGTAAGGCCCTAGCGCATGCATATCTCTCTCCATACAGGTTCCTGATGTCTTTCTAATAAGTTTGCCCGCATAGTGCTGAGAAGCTCTTAAAAAGACAGAGTGGTTAGCATACTCATATCTCCACCTTGCTATCTTATGAAAAGTGTCATTTCTAACCAAATCAGTGCTCACAAAATTTTGAAGATCATTTTTTTGAAATGGCATGATATCGTTATAGTTAAATTGATAAATTATTTTTTTAATATCTAGACCTTCTTGCGCGGCTATCTTATTGACCGCCTTTACAGCGTCACCAACACTGTTTCCATATGCACTAATTGAAACGATTTCAACATTTATATCGTATGCTTTTAAAATTCTACGAAGTTTCTCCCACCATATATCTTCATACGCCGTTCCGAATCCGCCGCTAATGGAATCTCCTATCACTATAACTAGTGGCAATGATTCAAATTCGTGGGAATCAGGAGTAGGTTTTCTAATCTGATAGCCATGAAAGTCCCCATCATGGTAGCTGACATTCATTGATTTATTTTTAGCAAAGATATGATTCTGAAACTCTGGAAAAGATAACCTTGCTCCAATTTCAAGGCACGATGACAGTAACAATAATATAAATAAGTTGATAAATGTAATTTTTATAAAATGCATATTAAAAAGATAACATAGATTGGATCTATATTATGTTTAAGTGAGCCTAAGTTTTTTTAAGCAAAAAAAAGGGGAACAATAATTCCCCTTTTTAGAATATTAACTACTTACTTCAGTCTTGTTGCAGTTGCTGTAGTGGTAGAAGTAACAGTTTTAGTACCAATTACTTGAAGGCCTTCAGCGTTCTCAACAACATTTTCAATTGTTTCGATAATATCTTCAACGCCAATATCAGCCACAGCTATTGAATTAGCTGTTAGGGTTGATGTATAGATCTGCACTCCGTTAACAGTTCTTGTCACACTCACAGTTATAGTTTCTGTGCCAGTTGATGTTCCAACTTGTACAGTCTGTGTTCCAACTGTCTGTGTTGAAGTTAAAGAGCCCATAATGTCTACTTCATCAGTATTAACTACGTCGTATTCATAAACCTCAGAAGGCGCTGGTGTAGGAGCTGGTGTCGGTGCCGGTGTAGGAGCTGGTGTCGGTGCCGGTGTCGGAGCTGGTGTCGGTGCCGGTGTCGGAGCTGGTGTCGGTGCCGGTGTAGGCGCTGGTGTCGGTGCCGGTGTAGGCGCTGGAAGTGCATCACCTCCGTTTCCTGAATCTGATATGGCTGCTATAGCGGCAGCGGCTGCTACAGCTGCAGCAATTGCCCCAGCACTTAATGAACCAGAAGCTTCCTTAGATGCATCTTCGCCCGCAGTCTTAGGCTCATCATCAGCTATTACTGAAAATGAAAAAATTGGTGCTACAAGCGCCAATAAGTAACTGAATTTGTTTTTTAGTTTAGCCATTCTGTGTAACTCCTGTTTGTTAAGTGGTTATTATGAACATAAAAAAGCCATTTGACAATTTTTTATTGCATAATTTTTTTAGCTATTATTGTCTGCCAATAAATCTAAGTGCCTATTATTGTTATATTTTTAGAAAATGCAATACAAAAAACCTTTTTTCTATCAATGCAATATTCAATATCCAATATTTAACATTTACCTTATGCAGGCCTAATTTCTTCTTAATTAGTATGTTTTGCAACATATAAGTTTTTATCTGTCTACCAAAGTTAGTTACAATTTTTTTAATATATTCGGGATGTAGCGCAGCCTGGCAGCGCACCTCGCTGGGGGTGAGGTGGTCGTCGGTTCAAATCCGACCATCCCGACCAATGTGAATGACTGAGCTCGAACAGTGAATTAGATTTCATGATTTAATTCTAAACTCCAAAATCTGACTTGGATAGGCCTTACTCATAAATGCAATTCTCTCATCTCTTTCTTGCATTCTTTTGGTATTCCCATGCACTTTAGAGTTAGACCAGATTTTGCCTGAATGAGTTTATGAATAGCAATCTGTCTTTTGGTAAGTTCTTTACAAGGAATTAAATTGTTAGTTTGAAACTGAAGGGCAAATAGTGGAAGATAGGTGCCATTACATGAATGAATATTGAGCGCAACAAAAAACTAAAACGCAATGAATAAAGAAACTATGAAGCATAATTTAAGCTATATGAATGATGGCATATCCTTTGTTAATGGATTCATTTCATATGATGAAACTAAAATTCTAAATGATGAACTTGATTATTTATTCTCAAAAAAATCAGTAAATGGGTCACTTAGAGAAATTAAAGTGAATAAACATACTTCTATAATCAATATGCCAACACTTGCAGTGAGAAGTATTAATCTCTTGGAACTGTGCTTAAGTGTAAAGAGAGAGCTTGAAAAACATGATAAGAAATTTAATTCATATGTAAATACTGGAATTGAAATTAGACAAGATTCTCGTCAACCTGCTCTACCTTGGCATACAGATAATAGAAATGGAATGGTTAGAGCGATGATTTATATTGGAATTGATAAAAAAAAATCAGGAATATTCCGCTATATGAAAAAATCACATAAAAGAGATTTTTATGTTGAGCATCATTTAAGTAAGCAAGAAATTGAGGTTCATGCTGCAGATATTGTGAATTGTGACGTGCCAGAAGGAACACTTATTTTATTTGACTCTTTTGGTTTTCATGGAAGAAAAGAGTGTTTGGGTAAAAGGAGAATTATTATGTTTGAATTTCAAGCAAAAAACTCTAATAGTCCAATTAGCGCTGTGCCCTTGTCTAGTAGAATTTTAACTGACAATGTTTTAAGTAACTTAAGCGTTTTTTTAAATGGGGCAACAGAATATACTCGCGCGGACATGTATTATCGAGACCCACCAGAAAGGAATATAATTCTTAGAATAATTGGGAAATTTAGGAGGTTCTATAGAAGTCTACGAGCAAGCAGTCATTCAGATTAGCTAATCTTATTAATTACTTCTTCGGCATACCAATTAATTTCAGCAATCATCCCCTCTAATGTTCTTTCGTCAGCCCCGCCTTCGTAAGTATTTCTGAATGCTACTATAACTTCTGTAGCACCTAAATCCTCTAGTTGTCTTACCCCATCTGGAGAATATGCAGCTTCACCCATAACTTGAAACTGGTAGTTAGGATGATTCAAAGTACCAAACTCTTCTCTGAAAGAATTAATCTGATCAATTAAGCTCTTTGTTTCATCTAGACTTAGACCGGCACTAATCCATCCATCGCCAACCCTTGCAGCACGTCTTAACGCTGGTTTTGAATGACCACCAATAAGAATGGGAACAGGTTTGGTCGGAGCTGGGCATAGTTTTAGTTCAGGAATATCATAAAACTCTCCTTTATAAGAGAAATACTCACCATTCATGAGCCCTTTTAATATATCTATTTGCTCATCCATTCTTTTGCCGCGTTTTTCCCAGCGTTCTCCCGTTGCAAGAAAATCTTCGTACCAAGGACTTACACCCACTCCAAAATGGAACCTGTTATTAGTCATTACCCCTAATGTTGTAACAAACTTAGCTGTTGTAACTGCCTGTCTGGGAGCTAACTTATAAACTGATGTTGAAAACTCTAGCTTATCAGTAACTGCGGCAATAGCTGGGATGATTGAAAACGGCTCTAAAAATGGAACGCCATCTAAAAAGTCTCGACTTCCATCATCGTTATAAGGATAAGTAGAATCACACTCTTTTGGGTAACAAATACTATCTGGAAAAGTAATAGCATCAAACCCTGCCGCTTCAGCAGCTTTGCCAAGTTCTATATAAAAAGATGGATCGCACATTGAAGGATGGTATGAAAAACGCATAATTTTTACCTTTAGGTTAAATATAAAAGAACATTTATAATAACAATATTTTAGACAAAGCGACATTCAAAAGTTCGTAAAATATAGTAGATTTTTTAATATAACCTTATTAACTTATGCAGAAATCAAGGAATGATCCAGAGCTACAAGAGTGGCTTGATGCTTTAACAAATATTATTTCTGAGGATGGCAATGATCGAGCCTCATTTATATTGGGCAAGCTAGCATCAGAGCTTACTGCGCTGGGAACCATTCCTAATTATAATCTTACAACTCCTTTTAGAAATACCATTCCTGTTAGCGAAGAAGCCAAAATGCCTGGGGATTTATTCATGGAAAGAAAAATCAGATCTCTGATTAGGTGGAATGCCTTAGTCATGGTTCTAAGGGCAAATAAATCTGATGATGATTTAGGTGGCCATATAGCAACATTCTCATCCTCAGCAACATTGTATGATGTTGGCTTTAACTATTTTTTTCAGGGTTCAGCAGAAAATCAAGAGGACTTAATCTATTTTCAAGGCCATTCCTCGCCTGGCATATACGCAAGAAGTTTTTTGGAGGGATATTTTTCTGAAGAAGATCTTGATAATTTTAGACGCGAGGTAGATAAGCCAGGAATCTCATCCTATCCTCATCCCTGGCTAATGCCTGAGTATTGGCAATTCCCTACAGTCTCAATGGGCTTAGGCCCAATCATGGGAATTTATCAGGCAAATATTATGAGATATCTTTCTGCCAGAGGTCTTGCACCACGAAATAATCGTAAGGTTTGGGTATTTTGTGGCGATGGCGAGATGGATGAACCTGAATCCAAGGGAGCTATTGGGCTTGCAGGACGAGAAAAGCTGGAAAACCTCATTTTTGTTATTAATTGCAATCTCCAGAGGCTTGATGGCCCTGTTAGAGGAAACAATAAGATTATTCATGAGCTTGAAAGAGAATTTAGGGGCTCAGGCTGGAATGTTATTAAGGTAGTATGGGGAAGACAATGGGACCCAATTTT
>Ga0209709_10004554_pt1 | contig 11127 bp, 13 predicted proteins | sample ArcticOcean_MG_C_2_FD_187435 | JGI IMG/M metagenome (GOLD analysis project Ga0209709, IMG submission 187435) | Marine microbial communities from western Arctic Ocean - ArcticOcean_MG_CB4_136 (SPAdes) (version 2) | ecosystem: Environmental > Aquatic > Marine > Oceanic | place: Arctic Ocean... | reverse complement strand
AAACCTGCTTTTAAAGAAAAAGGGGTAGTCCCAGAAGATTTTTCTTTTGGTGAATTTCCTGACGATTTTGATCATTTTGCGCCATACTTAGAAAAGTCATTTCAAAGATTGCCAATGTTAGAAACTGCAGGAATTAGAAAGTTTTTTTCTGGTCCAGAGTCTTTTACGCCAGACACACAATATCTTTTAGGTGAAACTTCAGAGGTTAATAATCTTTTTACCTGCTGTGGATTTAATAGTATAGGAATAGCAAGCTCAGGAGGTGCTGGTAGAGTTACAGCTGAATGGATGATTAATGGATATATGAGTGAAGATTTATTTTCACTAGACATAAAAAGATTTCAAAAATTTCATTCAAATAAAAAATTTATAATGGAAAGAGTTACAGAAACTCTTGGTGATTTATATGGAATGCACTGGCCTTATAAACAGCATAATACATCAAGAAACCAAAGACTACTACCTTATCACGAAGAATTAAAAAAAGCAGGAGCATGCTTTGGTGTTTCCGGTGAGTATGAGAGACCAATGTGGTATGCACTAAATAATAAAAAACCAGAATATAAATACAGTTTTAATTATCAAAATTGGTATCCCTCTGTCGAATTTGAAACAAAAAATACTATTACAAATATTGGTTTGTACGAATTGTCTCCATTTTCAAAATATGAAATAAAAGGAGAGCTAGCCCACAGTGAACTGCAAAGAATATGCACTGCTAATATTAAGAATGAAATTGGAAGATCAACTTACACACAATTGCTTAATGAGGCAGGAGGTATTGAAGCAGACCTAACTGTTATTTGTATTGAGAAAAATTATTTTAGAATAATAAGTTCTGCTGCTACAAGAACACATGATAAAGCCCACATCTTAAAACATTTATCAAGTAAGTTAGAATTTAAGGATATAACAGATGACCTTGTTTGTTTAGGGATCTTTGGCCCAAAAAGTAGAAATTTAATTTCCAAGATATCAAAAGAAAATTTTTCAAATGAAGTATTTAAATTTAGTACTGGAAAATTCGTCAATATCGATTCCAAAAAAGTTTGGATCCAAAGGTTATCATATGTTGGGGAATTAGGCTTTGAAATCTATATAAACAACGATGATGCAAAAGAAATTTATCAAATTATTATAGAAGAAGGTAAAAAAAATAATTTATCACATTGTGGATCTCATGCAATGGATACGATGAGAATGGAGAGTGGTTTTTTACATTGGGGTCATGATATCTCACCAGAAGAAAATCAATACGAGGCAGGTTTAAATTTTGCAATTAGTTATAAAAAAGAAGTAAATTTTATAGGTAAAGAAAGTTTATTAAAAATTAAAAATAAAAAGATGGATAAAAGATTCCTTATGCTGTCATTGATAGATAATAAACCAGGACACCCTCTATTACTACATGAAGAACCAATTTATTTAAACAACAAGATTGTAGGGAGAACAACATCTGGAAATTATTCTTTTAACTATAATAAGAATTTATCTTTTGGATACATAAAATCAGAACACTCAAATGAAGAATTGGCAAAAATGAAACTATATATTGAGGTTGCAAAAAAAAAATACCCAGTGAAGGTAGAAGCTAATCCTTTAAAAGATAAACAAGCTAGATTTTTATAATTTTTTATTAGTTGATGAATAAAACAATTGATGGTTAAATGTCTAAATGTCAAAAAATATTTTCTATAGTAGTAAATTAATTAATGATAATTTAAAAATAGAATCTACACCAGTTATTGTAAATATAAGTAAAAAACAAAAAGTTGATATTAATAAACTTTTAAACAGAGTTCGAGTTAAAGAGAAGTATGAAAAAAAACAAAAATTTTTATTTCTAGCGGTCTCAATTTTATCCCTAACTAGTGTGGGAATATTTTTAAAATTTTTTAACTAGTTATTAACTCATAAAATCGAAGTATCTTGTTGTTAGATCCAAGTTGTACTTCTATAATATTTTTTAGAACCAACTAATATTAAATAATTTACTTACTGTATTTTGATAAATAGTTTTTTAAGTAACATAAAACAAAAAAAACATAAAACCCTGATCCACTAAATACAATTCTTTCTAGTGTTGTTTTAATTGCTAGTATCAACTCCATTTCTCTAAAAATATATGCAGAATATATGAAGCCAATATTGAGTATCAAATATATGAAAATTAGTTTTAAATAGTCTTTTTCAATTTTAGAATATTTAAAAATACACAAAAGAAACAATCCCAGAAGATAAAATAAATTATTTGAAATATAGAATAATAACCATGGAGTTATATTTAAAACACTGAATATGATTTCATTAAATTTTAGTGAGAAAATATATTCTAAATTATAGTGTGGTTGAGCATTAAGGTTAAATTCAAAAAAAGAATGAATTATAGATTTAGCTAATATAGAAAAAATGATTAACTCAAAAGCAATCACTTTATTATGTTTGGGAAGATTTTTTAATGATATTAAAAGTAGAGCTAAAATTATTGAATAAATTAAGCCTTCAGATTTTACCCAGACCAAAATATTGGCAATAAAAACAACATATAGATAAACTTCCTTTTTTTTTTCTATTTCAATTAAGTAAAGGTATTTTGATGCAATTCCTAATAATACAAATATTAAAATTTCCTGCAAACCAGAAAATCTTTGATATTGGTAAAAGACAGATACTATTATTAATAAAATTATTGTATTTGCTAACTCAGGTCTTCTTAAATCTTTTAAAGTCACAAACATAAACATGAATATACAAATAAATAGGTAATATAATCTTCCAGCATATTCCAGTTTAAGTGGTGAGGTATTTGCAAAGAACGCCCATAAGTAAGACCCAAAATGTGGGTGCCATTTATTTTCATCAAACTCATTTAATGCTGAAAAGAATTGTCCATTATCGTAGTACAACATTTTGATATAGTAGAAATATTTTGCATCCCATCCCAACTCTAATTTTGAAGCTATACTTGTTGATAGTATTAAAAAAATCAAGACATAGGGATAAATTATTCGAACTATTTTTTTAGAATTTTCGAAATTCAATTCTTTTATGTAGTATTTAAAAAAAAGAATTAAATAAAAAAATAAATATACTTTTGTAACTAGAGCAATTTTAATTGGAAGAAATGAGACTAAAAGTAAAATATTTAGGTTTATAACTAGATTAAATGAGGCATAGTTAACTATATTTAGTTTTTTAATTTTCACTATACCGAGGTTTATTGGTGCAACCAGAGTTAAACCAAATATTAATGCAATTACTAAAATATTTAAGATTTCAATCATTTATATTCTAACAGGTAACAGTTAAATTCGTTATTGATAATTTTATAATCCTTAATTAAGTATTTATTAATTGATGATATCTTTATTAAAACATTTTCGTCAATTATCATGTTGTTAAACTTTAGGTAAATTTTATCATAGGATAAATAGTTAATAATCTGAAAATTAATTATTTTTTTTTTGTTAATACTTTCATTAGCTGGAAAACTTATTTTTTTGATGATCTTGTTATTTTTGTATCGATCTTTAATAAATATTTCTAATTCAAATGCTTTATTTTTATCAATATCAGAATAATTTGTAATTTCTATATTGAAATCATTTTGTATTAGATATTTAAAAAATTTATAATTTCTTAACTTGTATTCTTTTTTATTATTCTCTCTGAGTTCAAAGTTTATTACTTCACCTGGATAATTTAGTAAAATTAGTCGATCAGTATTTTTGAAAGAATTTTTAGTATTGGTCATAGCCCATTTAACAGGCCCAGTTTGTTTGTAGTTTATAATTTTTTGACTATGATTAATTTTATATTTTTTTTTTAAATAGTTTAAATAACCGATACTACTATTTGAGCAGTAGCCATAAACATTGTTAATTCTCTGATCTATATTGTACTTATATATATTTGCTAAATTTTTGAAAAAATTTGTTGAAACACACAAAATTAAAATCATTACTACAATGGGACTTCTAAGAAAAACAAACATCAAATATTTTCATTTATAATTTTATTTGCCAACCTTAATGATAATTGAATTATAGCAAAAGTCGAATTTGTATAGCCAGACGTTGGGAATGTTGAGCTGCCTACTACATATAAGTTTTTAATATCGTGCACTCTTAAGTCTTCGTTTACAACTGAATTTTTGATATTTGTTCCCATTATAGTACCACCTATATGATGATAGGTCCCTAATTGTTTAAATTTTTGTTCATCATGAAGCTCTTCTTTTAAAGCAATTCTTCCAATATCATTTTTTCTAAAATAATTAGCAACATCTTCCAAAAAAAGTTTAGCAGACTTTATGGCTATTTTTGATACTTTATAGTTTAAGTTAACTCTTGGTATGTTATGAGCATCTTTATTTTGGTAATCCAATTTAATTTCATTTTGAATATTTGCGTAATCCTCGACATGCATAAAAATATTTCCACATTTTAGATCTTTATTAAAAACTTTTTTTGCAATTTTTTTTCCATATCCTGGAGCCAAACATAAGATATCTTTAATGATTTCTTTATAAAATTTCTTATTTTCATTTTTACTCATGTATAAACCGCAGCTAAGTAAATCTTTATCTCTTATAAAATTGCTCCCTGTTGCAAAATGTATAGCCCCCTCATAATCAATAAAACCTTTATTAATTTTTTTTAATTCAATTTCATCAATTAAGCCTGCACCAGCTAAAATCCAAGCATGGGTCATCCAATATTTGCCAATATTTGAGTTATCTTTGAGTAAATTTTTATTTTTGTCTTTAGTCCATAAAAGAATTCTTGAATTTTCAATGCCACCACAAGCAAGTATGAATTTTTTACCCCTAATCTTAATTTTTTTTTGATTTTGAAAACAATGAGCATAATCAACAATTTCATTATCACCTTCAAAGTGTGATAATTGAGTATTTAGTAATAAAAAAATTTTTTTAGAATTTTCTAAATGAGAAATGTATTGATCAGCAAATTTAACCTGCGAATATTGAAATTCAATTTGATTAATATTTTTTGATAATTTGTTGATTCTAAATGTATTTTTAATTTTTAATATTTCAGCTGTACTTTTTTGATAAATATCAAGGTCGGTTTTTTTTATAGGCCAATTATTAAAAGTATAATCTTCTAAAGGTTTAGACCAGCCACCCCAGATTGCGCTGGTTCCTCCTAATTGTCTTAATCGGCTAGAGGATAATTCAGAAATTTTATCACCAGTTATTTTGCCCTTATAAAAACTTTGGGAGAATTCATCATAAGTATCCTTTCCAGCTTCAATTATTAAACATCTTTTATTTTTTTTTTCTAATTCTAAAGCAATTGACATGCCGGCTGGTCCGCTACCAATAATAACCACGTCAAAAAATTCATTTTTAATTTCCTTGTAGTTTTTTAAAATCATTTATCTTCACTATTTAAATACCAAATTAATTTTTTCTTCTTTAATTTGTTTAATTCTGTTGAATTTAATTTAGTAATAAATGTAAAGGGAGACAACAAAGAAAATAAAAGTATATATTTTAAAAAATTTCTTTTTTGATATCTGATCATGCTCTATATTATTTAATATACCTTAATGAATTTTCCCAAACTTTTTTTGCAATGACATCATCATAAGATTGTTTAGAACTCATTTTTTCTTTTAATTTGTAAAAATATTTTCCAGTAACGTCTTTTACCTCATCAGATGTAGCTAAGTATATAGGAGTAATTGATGATTTTTCTACACTTATGGCAAAAATATTTTTAATAATATTAATTAGAAATCTTAGTAATGATGAATTGTTATTTCCAAAATTTGAATTAACAAATCCTGGATGAAAACAATTACATGTAACTTTTGTTTTTAATTCTTTATTAAAAGAATAGGTAAAAAATATATTTAGTAGTTTTGACCTACAGTAGGCCTCCCAACCATTATAGTTTATTTTATTTTCCAAATCATCTATCTTCAATTGATGTCTCTTATGAGCACCTGAAGCTACATTAATAATTCTACCATTTATTGATTCTTCTAATTGATCTAAAAGACCAATTCCTAGATGAAAATAGGATAAGTGATTTAATGCAAAAGTTTTTTCGATATTGTTTTCATTGACTTCTCTTTTTTCAAAAACTGCTCCAGCATTATTAATTAATACATCAATAGATTTTATACTCTTAAGCTTGTTTATTAAGTTTTTTATTTCTTGTTTTTCTGAAAGATCAGCTTGGAAAAACTCTAGCTTAGAATAATTTAAAGTATTTAATATTTTGTTTCCTTTTTCAGGATTTTTACCAATTATATATATATTATATTTTTCTTTAATAAGTTTTTTAACTATTGCCAACCCAATACCATCTGTTCCACCAGTTATTACAATATTTTTATTTTCCATATCTTTAAATTTTTAATCTTTCTGATTGCAAGGAGTTAAAAATTTTTGAGCTATTTTTTCTAAATTTTTTAAAATCTTTACCAAAAAATACTTTATTAATTTTTCGAAAATTTTCATTACTAACCCTAGAGTCTTTTGTTAAATATAATCGTCCATTATTTGTTAGAACTATTTGATCAATTTTATCCAATGTATTATAAATATTTTTATAGATAGGGAAATCAAAAACTATTGTAAAACCTGGTGATCCAAAAGATAAATATCCATCATTTTTTCCCATTGATTTTAATACAGACACAAAAGAGTATATTTTTTTTTCCTTGATTAGACTTAATATCTTTTTAATTACGCTATATGCATTTTTATATGGGATTAAGCATTGATAAGAAATAAAACCCTTTTTACCATATGCTACATTCCAATTTTCAACTTTATCTAATGGGTAAAAAAAACTATCAATATCTGTTTTAGCTTTTTTTAAATCACTAAAATTAAAATATAAAAAATTTAATACTCTTATAAAAAAAGCCCCTATAAACCAACTTGGAAATATTTTTGGGAATGTAATCTTTTTTTTATAATTATAAAATTTATTAACCTTACTATCTATAAACTTACCTCTAGTTAATATGGACCTTCCCAAATTTTTTTTTTGCGCCGAGGTATCAATCCATGACACATTATATTCCCAGTTGTGACTTTCTTTTATAGAATTTATGGTTTCTTTTAAATTATTGTTTTTAATCTTCTCTTGATAAATTAAGTTAGATTTGATTTTTTTTAATTTAAATTTACAGCTATAAATTATCCCAGTTAATCCCATGCCTCCAACTGTATAATTAAATAATTTATTATTTTTTTCTTTAGAGCATATTAATAATTTTTTATTTTGATTTATAATTTTTAGATTAATTATATGGTCTTTAAAACTCCCAACTTTATGATGGTTTTTGCCATGAACATTTGACGCTACCATTCCACCTAGTGTGATTTTTTTAGACCCTGGTGTCACAGGTAAAAACCAACCTTTTTTTACTATTGCTCCAAGTATAGCCTCAATAGCTATGCCAGATTCAGCTTCTATAATTCCTGTCTTATCATTAAAGTAAAGTATCTTATCCAGCTTTGTTGTTATTATTGTCGAATTTGGTTGAATTGAACTATCACCATAAGATCTCCCTAATCCTCTAGCTATAGTTTTTGGTTTAATTAGTTTTTTGATTTCAGAAATTTTTTTAGGAAAATAAATCTTACTTTTTATAAATTTATTATTTCCCCAACCACTAATTTTTTTTTCCATACTTTGACTTAATAAAATATTTTAAAGTTTCTAGAATTTTACTAAAACTAAAATAAAATTTTAAATAGGCTAAACTTTTTAATTCTTCTATTTTTTTTTCAGTTAAATTATTGTGTGCAAAGGTTAACTTATATTGGTTAAAATTTTCTAATTTTTTTTCGGTGATTAAATGTTCATAATCTTTATAAATAGGTGTTCCAGGATAAGGAGTAAAAACACTAAATTGTGCATACAAACTTGGCAAGTGTTTTGAATATTCTATAGTTTGCATTATTGTATCTACTGTGTCTTCTGGATTTCCTATAATGAACATTGTTTTGACTTTTATTCCAGATTCTTCACATTTTTTTATAATCTTATACTGCTCATCATGCTCTATTGTAAATCTCTTCATGTCTTTCAAAACCAAATTACTTGCAGATTCAACACCAACATAAACTAATTCCAGTCCTGCCAATGATAGTAGGTTGATCATCTCATCATCTAAATTATTTAGATGTGTTTCAACCATAAATTTTATATTAAGTTTTTCTTTGATAACTTCCTCACAAAATTCTATTGTATGTTTTTTATTAATAGAAAAAACAGGGTCCCTAAATACGAACTTGCTAGTTCCTAATGTTTTTTTCCAATATTTAATTTCATCAATAATATTTTTTACTGATCTTGCTCTAACTTTTCTCCCTTGTTGCAACGGGTATGTGCAATAATTGAAACATGAGTAGGGACAACCCCTCGTACCAAGCAAAGGTATTGCAATTTTTTCATTAAGACTAAAGAAATTATTTCTTAAAGGATAATTTTTTGTATAATCTTCCCAATCAGGAAATGGCAAGTCATCTAATGAAACTGTTGAATAAAACTTATTAATAAGATGTTTATTGTTAAATAATTCATCTAAATAATTTTTATTTAGATTTCCACTCTTATCTAAATTAAAAAAAAATGTATCACTTTCATTTTTTACAACTATAGAATTTTCTTTTAAATATTTGTCTCTTACAACATTTGCAAAAATACCTGTTACAAAAATTTTTTTATTTTCTAACTTTTCTAGCGCTAAGATCTCTGTTTCATGTGCTATTATTGATGAAGATAGGATTATAAAATCAGCATCTTTTAAATTATGATTATTCAGATCTCTTGTATAATAAACTTCATGATTTTTTTTTAATATAGAGCTTATGTACATAACCTCTATTGCAGGCATTCCAATATTGTTATCTACATAAACATTTAATAATTTTGAAAATAGGCTTTGACCAAAATTATTCCCCGTTCCATACCCGCCAGCAGTATCTTTAATTAATCTATGATTTTTTTCAGGATAAACATCCAATATTACAAATTTCATTTTTTAGCTTTTAACTCTTTTATCCCATAAAAAGAATACAAAAAGTAATTTAATTTGAGGTTTTAAATAAACATTTACTGTTAATTATAATTAAGAGTGGCAATATTTAATTCCACTTACTTACTTTCTTTATAAAAAAGACGGAAATTTAGTGGAAATTAGAACCGTATATTGACCAGTTCATTTGTGTTACAGTACAATTTATGAAAAGGTTTTTTTGGATTTTACTTTTTAGTTTTATTACTTTTAATCATGTTAATGCTGGCTGTGATGATACCCCAACTGATGGAGTAGATTATTCTAACTGCCAATTTTCTGAAGGTCAAGATTTAAGTAGAGCCTACATTCCTAACTCAAACCTATCATTTATTAGTTTTATCAAAGTGGTATTTGATAAGGGTGTAATGATGAATTCTATATTGGCCAATGGTAATTTTGCAGAATCATCTTTTATAAGAACGAACTTATATGAGTCAAACCTTGAAGGAGGTATTTTTGAAAAAGCTAATTTTTCAAGTGCTAATTTAACTAGAGTAAATTTTAAAGGATCATCTTTAATCGAAACAAATTTTACTAATAGTAATCTTTTTGAAGCAGATTTTACTGGTGCAAATATTTTAAATGCAAATTTTGAAGGAGCAAATTTAAATAGTACAATATGGGTAGATGGGAAAAAATGTAATTTTGGATCAATTGGTAAGTGTATAAAATGATCTTTATTTAAAATTGATACTGATTATTTTTTAAAAAATGGGAATAAGAAAAACTTATATATAAAACTATAGATGCCAAATATGATTATTCAGATGGCATCAAAAAAACCAAAAAGAAAAAATTGTTTGGTATTTTTTTAATGATAACATTTAAGAAAACGTTTGATTATTATGCAACTGATAATGAGCTAGGTGATTATATAACTTTAATGGCAGATGTAGTGATAGGGGATGTTGACCCACAAATAGAGTTTGATGTTGAGAGTGATGATCAGCATCGTTATGTTATTGTTAATATTCTAGATAAGGTTTTACATTAATGAAAAAACTTTTAGGGATCGTGGTTCTGGGTTTGTTGTTTAATATTAGCCCTCTAGCAACAGATAAATTAGAAGCTGGATGGTTTGACCCAACAATGGGTGGTTGTGTCTATCAAGAACCAGAACTTGGGAATAAAAAAATTAAATGTGTAAGCATTAAATTTAATGAATCTAAAGACCCTGGTAGTATGGGTCGTGCTGAAAGTGTCTGCTATCGAGAACTTAATTATTATGGAAGAAAATATGGAGAGGCTGGTTATTGGATAGATGGCTGTCTTCCTAGTGGAGAATAATATGAAAAAATATTTAAATTAATGAAAGAATTAACAGCCAAGTATGACGTTAAGATTACTTTATTAGATTTTGATAAAGAATCAAAAAAATTAATGAAAAATTTCCCACCAGAAATAAAACTACTTATAACAGTTATTAAGACAGACAGTATTACTGTATCGATTATGGAAAATCCTAATAAAGATGCATCTGACAGAGAGACATGGAGCTTTAACTTTTAATTATGAAAAAACTTTTAGGGATCGTGGTTCTGGGTTAAATATGAACAAACCATTATTATATTTTTCCTACCTAATCATAGTTGTGAATATTATAATTTTGTCTGCTGGTTATTTAACTAACATAGCTTTCATTGGTTCATTCTTGGACGGTTTAATGGCTATCGGAACTGATCCTATTATTCTTATACTAGGTGCTTTGTTAGGTGGTGGACTAGTAGCTAAACCATATAAATTTTCAGTAATATATTTATGGCTAGGTGCAATGTTTTTAACAATGCTAGTTCATGTTATTTTAGGCACTACAAGAGTTATTGTAGATCTAGTTAAGTTTGATGCCTTACTAATAATTTCTGCACTCATAATTATTGCTACAAGTTTCTTTCGACCACTGATTGCTGATATGACAGAGGATTTCGAAAAACCCACTACAAAAAAAGCTCCGAAGTAATGCCTAGAAAACCTAACTACAAAGATTTATTAAAAAAATTTAAAAAAAGAAATATTAAAAATCCAGAAAGAATAGCAACAGCCTATGTCAAAGGATTAACT
>Ga0209709_10004553_pt1 | contig 11128 bp, 9 predicted proteins | sample ArcticOcean_MG_C_2_FD_187435 | JGI IMG/M metagenome (GOLD analysis project Ga0209709, IMG submission 187435) | Marine microbial communities from western Arctic Ocean - ArcticOcean_MG_CB4_136 (SPAdes) (version 2) | ecosystem: Environmental > Aquatic > Marine > Oceanic | place: Arctic Ocean... | reverse complement strand
TGTTGGGAAGGACCTTCCCATCCATATCCATTCTTTCGCACCAAGCCTTGATAGCTCCACTCTTGTGCTGTGCCGTCATACGCTTGATCTGAACCGTCTTCGTCACATCCTTATCCAACTTCTTCAAGTATTTAAACTCGCCACGCATCCGCATCACCATAGCCTTAATCTCATTTTTGATCTGTGCAAGGTACGCATTGTCCCGTATCTCATTCTCCCGGGTCCGCTCTCGAAATCGGATAGCGGCATCATCGTCGTCGTAGAATGTATCTTCGTGGACACTCTTGTTACCGTTCATGTGGTCATGAACGCGTTTCATTTTATTGGCCATCTCCAGGTAGATGCCATCAGGGATCTTACTGGAGATGTCGTCAAGGCAAGCCATAAGGCTTCGGAGGTCTTCCATGTTGGTTGTTGGTTGTTGTTTTTTTATTGAAAAATATAATTTCTATGCTCCACTTAGGTATGGAACACATACGAAAGATCATGGAAATTATGGATGATGATGAGATGTTCCCAACGAGGAATGAGTGGGCGTATGTAAAGATATCAAATGAACTCAAGAAATTACATTCCAAATTAAAAGAACACCCTCAAGCTACGATATATCCATCAGCGCGTGTATACCCCTCAGCGCCTTCCCTTATATGGCGAGATCTTCGTCGTGTGCGTATAAGACCTTTACGTTAGATACACTCTCTCAAATGTCCTAGAGCTTCCCCAGCTGTAATAGTTTCATCTTCAATCTTAACTTCAGCAACTGTAGTACCATCTTGCATGGACTGTCTACGTGGTGGGTAGTACGCACCCGGTTCAACCTGATCAGTCCACTCTTCATGTAACTCCTGTAGAAACTCGTTGAGACCTGGATACGTAACCTCTTCATGAACTTCTCTCCAGTGTTGATGAAATTGTTCTCGGTCTCGCTGTGCAGCGGTGTCTGGGTCAGATGGTAGAGAATCATCCACCCACTCAGGTGGTTGCCGGGTCCGGGTTGGCTCATAGACTAGGGTGTTCTCTTGATTTGTTTCGTCATACCTCCACATAGGGATGCTTTGGTCAAGAAACGAAGGCGGTTTCACTTGTTCTCGCAACTCCTGGATAGTATCACACAACTCCAGATAGTCCCCCTCGGGAATATTCCCTGAGTTCTTGTCAACAAGCTCCATTATTTTATGAAAGAGATCCATATTGAGTTGAAAATAACATATCAAAAGACTACTTAGGTGACATATCATCGGGGAATTACTCCAATCATATGTAATTTATTTAAAAGTATAAAATGTAAAATTAGTTTCCGAATGCTACACCAGCCATACCATTCTTGATACGAAGAATGTTATAGTTGACCGCATAGATACGGTGGAGGGCGTTACCACCTGAAACGTTGTTAACAACAAGCTTGGCATTATCTATGCGCGAAAAGTTTAGGGAGCCAGATGGCTGAGACTTGCTCATAGTGAGGCAGAAAGGCCACGAGTAAGTTGGGAGATCGTCCAAAACATCGTCTGGGAGATCGGTACAGTGCATCTGTGGCACAACATTGTGGTGGTACACATTGGAAGTGTTCTCATAGAGAGGGGTACCGTTAATATACAGAGAGGAGGTACTGAAAGTGTATTCATCATACCACTTCGCAGTCGTCGCCTTACCTGAGACTAGATGAAGAGACTTCACTGGGTGGTTGAAGTAGCTGAGATCCATCTCGGTATCAGTGCTGGTGGCTGGCTGGTATTGTGTCTGAGTGAAGAGGATCTCATGTTCAGTGTCGGTGAAGTAGGCACGCTCATCGGTATCAAGGTATATGTAGTTACCATATATCTTGGGTGTACCTTGGGGAGTGTAACCATCGCGACACTTGATACGAAGCTCCACTTCATGGTATTGCAACGCAACAATGGGTAGAGATTTTGTCCAGTCTTCAGCGAAGAAAAATGGAATCATAAAATGGTTCTTACCGTGGTTATCCTTGACAATATTGGTAGTCACCGCACAAGAAGCCTTGGCTGAGCTGTCTCGCAAAAGGGGGTTGTAAGCACCCTGGATGAAAAGTGAATCAAGTTCAGACACCTTTTGCCCGCCAATCCACAACTCGAAGGTGGTTGGGTTGGAAGCACCCGAAGAGAAGAAACCGTCGGTGTTAGTACATGTGTTAGAAATATTTGTGTCCTCAATCCAAAGATAGCTGAGAAGGTCACCCTTGGAGCGAATTGGAACAGTAATCTCATTGGAAGCCCCGAAAGTACCGATATAGTCCATGCGCTCAGGCTTCATCGAGAAGTTGGTATAGCGCTTGTAATTTTGACGGAAAAAACTGACTTGAGGTTGTCCAGTGATGTACACATCCTGAGCACCTTTAGATACAAGGTCAATCAAAGCGGCAGACATTTTTACTAATAAAGTATATTAAAAATTTCACTCGTTAATTACACAATGGTAGTTTTCCAGGCACTGACATGGGAGGCGAGGGATGTAGACGAGGAACACTTGATTAGCATTTTTGGTAAGTCAGAGGATGGGAAGTCTGTCTGTCTAACAACATCTTTCACACCGTATTTTTTTATTAAACTTCCTGGGAACATTAACATCCAAAGGATTCAAAGAATTTACGATATTCTCAACGATGGGTGTAGAGATTCACTAATTGCCTACTCTGTTATGAAGTCTAAAGATGTTTGGGGGTTCCAAAATAATGAAGAGTTTACATTTATGAAAATTAATTTTAAAAATCTTCAAGCCCGAAGACTTGTAGATTCATTCCTGAGAAGACCCTTAGATAGAACACCTGATCTTTTTGAAATTTTTGGTGTGAGGAATGTTAAAGTCTATGAGTCAAACCTTGACCCTGTACTTCGTCTGATGCATCGCACTGGAATTCAATCTACTGGATGGTTGGATACTGGTGATAAATGTATTCGTTCTCACCTTGCTCATGTAGATATTGATCTTTTCTGTAATGATTGGACTACACTGAGACCAATTGAGAGGGATGACATCGCACCATTTGTTGTGGCATCTGTAGATATTGAATGTAACAGCTCCACTGGTAAGTTCCCTGATGCAAATATTCCTGGTGATGCATGTTTTCAAATAGCAATCTCTCTCTGCAAGTTTGGTTCTGATGAACCATATGAGAAGACTTGCTTGTGTTATAAAAACACTGATTCAAAATTAGAGGGTTGTGACATTCGTAGCTACTCAACTGAGAGGGAAATGATTGAAGCGTTCCAGAAGTATCTTCACAACAAGGATGTAGATATCATCACCGGATGGAACATTTTTGGGTTTGATATGGAATATATCTACAAGCGTGCACAGGTCAACAAGTGTCATTATGATTTCTACAACTTGGGTAAACTCAAAGATACCGACTCAGAATTAGTGATTAAGAAACTTTCATCTAGTGCTCTAGGTGATAACACACTTAAACTTCTACCTATGAGTGGTCGGTTTATTTTTGATTTATTCCACGAGGTCAAGAAAGGGTACAAATTGGATTCATACAAACTTGATAATGTTTCAAAGTTGTACCTCGGTGATCAAAAGATTGACATGGCACCCAAAGAGATGTTTGCACGGTACAAGGAGGGAGACCCTGTAAAATTGAGGGAAGTTGCAGAGTATTGTATCAAAGATACTCTCCTCCCACACCGACTCATGAAGAAGCTATGTATTCTTCTGAACTTGATTGAGATGGCAAAGGCTACATGGGTTCCAGTCACATTCCTAGTTGAACGTGGTCAGCAGATTAAGGTATTCTCTCAATTGACAAAGAAAGCGAGAGAACTTGGTTTCATGGTACCAACTATTCGTTATGGTTCTCTCCCAGAAGAACCCTATGAGGGTGCTACTGTATTGGACGCCCAAAAGGGTGCTTATTACACACCAATCACAGCCCTTGATTTTGAAGCGTTGTATCCATCTATCATGATGGCCCACAACCTTTGTTACTCGTCATATGTTATGGATGAAAGGAAGTATGGAAATGTACCAGGGGTTACATATGAAACTTTTAATATCGGTGATCGGACGTATAAGTTTGCACAAGACGTACCAAGTCTTCTCCCTAGTATTCTTATGGAGTTGAAACAATTCCGAAAACAGGCTAAGAGGGATATGGCATCTGCTACTGGTTTTATGAAGGAAGTATATAATGGAAAACAGCTGGCGTATAAAATTTCTATGAACTCTGTGTATGGTTTCACGGGTGCAGGTAAAGGTATTCTACCGTGTGTTCCCATCGCGTCTACAACAACTTCTAAGGGTCGTAGTATGATTGAGGATACTAAGACATATGTAGAGGCAAACTTCCCAGGTGCCAAGGTGAGGTACGGAGACACCGATTCAGTCATGGTTGAGTTTGATGTTGGGGATCGTACGGGTGAGGATGCAGTCGCCTATAGTTGGGAGGTGGGTGAGAGAGCTGCAGAGGAGTGTAGTGCCCTCTTCAAGAAACCAAATAACTTGGAACTTGAGAAGGTATATTGGCCCTATTTTCTCTATTCAAAGAAGCGTTATGCTGCGAAACTTTGGACAAAGGGTAAAGATGATAAGATGCACATGGACTACATTGATGTAAAGGGTCTCCAACTCGTGAGACGCGATAACACACCCCACATGAGAGAGGTATGTAAGGAACTCCTTGATGTAATTCTCACTTCAAGTGATCCCGGACCACCCAAGGAGTTGGCTAAAGAGAGAGCAATTGAGCTTCTCTCAGGTGATATATCAAATCAAAAACTTATTCTGAGTCAAGGTCTCTCTGATTCATACAAGGTTGGTGGCAAATCTGTATCTATCACAAGTCCTGAGAGTGTCAATATCAACCAATCCCACGTTCAGGTTGTCGTAAAGATGAGAGATAGGAAACCTGGGTCTGAACCACAATCAGGTGATCGGGTTCCATATATCCTCACAAAGACTGAAAACTCCAAGGCTAAAGCATTTGAAAAGGCTGAAGATCCACAGTATGTTGAAGAGAATGGTATACCTGTAGATTATCACTATTATTTCCTCAACAAGTTCCTTAACCCAGTGTGTGACCTTTTAGATCCATTATATGAAAATGTCAAAGAGGATATATTTGGGGAAATTATCAATCAGCACAAACCACCAAAACCAAAGAGGGAGCCAGCCCTCAGTACTATGAAGAAAGAAGAACTCATCACTGAATGTGGACGCCTTGGTTTAGAGGAAACTGGCACACTGGTTATTTTAAGGGCTCGCCTTAAGGAGGCGAGAATCAAAAAAGAAGAATCAATTGAAGACCTATTTAAAAATTACAATCCAATAGATAGTAAGGATGAGCCTATATGAAAAGATTACAAAACTTATTGATGAAGAATTGGAAGATAAAGTAAATTTAATACTCAATGAGTATGCCGAAAAAATATCAAAAAAACACGGTATATTACTGGAATTACTACTGAAAGATATTCCAGAATGTTATATGACTACTATTTGTAAGGGTACCAAAGCGACATCTGGTCATAGATGTAGTTTTAAGGCGGTTGAGAATGGGTATTGCCGACATCATACTTTACAAGGGAAACGTATATGTCAAAGAACATTTTCTTACTCAAGTCTACATACTCACGGACCAGAGAAAATGTTTGTTAATGGATGTCCAGGATGTGAATCTTCATCTTCTAACAAGCTTATAGATTTAGATAATGTTATAAAGTAATGAGCAAAAACGATATTCTATTAACATCAATAAACAATTTCTACGACGAAGAAAAGAATAAAACTACACTACTTAACATTCTAGACAAGTCAAGTGGTATCTCACTTCGCAATTTGGAATGGTTCATCACCAACTATGCGAAGAAGAATCATACTATGTATCAGACCGGTGACGGTAAATTATTTACAGTTCATTGCGCCTATAAATCTAGTCTTAATGGATACAGTAAACAACTATTTGACCCATTCTGTAGATCTCGAAAATTTACATATGTAGTTCCGGGTACATCTCATGAAATTCAAACGACTTTGGCGCAATTGAACTTCATCAAATGGTGTATCAAGAATAACATCATTGACTATATTAGTAATAATAAAGAAAAACTTTTTAGTAAGCAACTGACATGAAACCATTTTGAAATACAAATGTTTGGTATCCGGTATAGTACATGTATAGTGAGAATGTCTCTGTTGTAATATCAATTAGAGAAGTATCCAATTTAACTTCAATATTAGTTTTTTCTGATTGTATCTGACTAAAATCCAAGTTTCCCGATGGTTCCACATTCACCGGATTCAACGAGAAACTATATGTATATATATTCCTAATCGGCCTCGCCAATCTCTTTTGAAATGGGATTAGATACTTGTAGTATGAGTGATCGGTTTTAGTCACATTTGGGAGTCTAGTCCCATTGATGAAAAAACTAGCTTCCGACATGAGGGGGAAGAAAAATGTATTCTCACCAGCAAAATCTAGAGCTGAAGAGAAATTGAACCGATTTTGGTACAGACGTTCACCATCAGTGGATGGAACAGGAACTCCTATCGCATTACTTTCATCTTCAAACTTGGTGTTTCTCAAAAACCAATGAATACACTTCACGGGGATATTAGGAACGAGGTTGTTCTTTATGGTATCCCTATTGAGATCACTCACAATCACGGGGTGCTTACGAACGAGATCTGTTATGAATGTCTGTCTCTGAGATGTAAAAAAGTTCCTCTCTTCAGGGCTTACAGTTATCTCCTCTGTGATAATATTGAATGATGGTAGAGTTACCGTATCTGTCGTATCCGTAAAGAATGTTTGTTGATGAAAATCAAACTCGAACTCTATCTTCTGTTTATGAATTGCACACACTGGAAAATAAGGCCGATTTGGTTTATTTGAAGAATATTCATCACTCGCAAACTTTCTGGAAAAGAAGAAGTGAATTGGGATGACAAGATCAGAACTTTTTCGGGCAACACTAACATTAGTGGGTGCCTCATTAAATCCGAGGTTTCTATTTACAAGAAATCTATTTGCTACTTTTTCAGATACTTCTAAATAAAGTTCATCATAGAGGATTCCCCAATCATCGTGGATCTTCTCAACTTCAATATCATCAACATACATCGTGACACTCTTAAAGATGTGTCTACCTAATTGATCCGCGTAATTACCATCGGTTATACCGGGCATAGTTATGCTCAAATACATGTTACTCAATAGGTCACCCATATTTCTCGGATGGAACTCAACTTTGATGGTTTTGTTAAAAGGCCAATTTGCTTCAGCACTACCTGGTTTCCCAATAGTACGACTTCTATGATATTTTCTAAAATCAGAGTGTCTTTTATCAGCGGTATAATTAAAGAAGGATTCGTCTGGGTTATCAGAAAGCAAGTAGCTGTCTTGCTTTCCAATAGCCTTGAGTGAAATTTTCGCAGCTTCACCCATACCTATCTATCTATTGTTTACATATTTTTAATATCCATTTTCCACATATCAATGTGACATGTGTTTTTCATCACTTCAAGTTCCTCCTTTGCCTGTTTAGCTTCTTTGAGAAGGTCCTTAACAGATTCTTCCGTGTATTGCACAGTCTTGATATTGAGGAGATAGTCGTAGGTGCCACCGATCTTTGGGAACGTTTTGGAGAGTTCTTCCTCTAGATCCTGCTTCTTGCGTTTGAAAACCACAATATGACCCTCTATGACCATGGTTACAAACCTGGATTTATACCCACACATGGTAGCCCTCATTTCAAGAACCTTGATGAGATGTGCCTTTCTCTTCACATAGTGCTCTTCCCGGAGTTCAACAAAATCTTTCAGAATCTCCTCGGGGCTAGAGTATTTATGAATACCCTTTGTGGGGTGGAAAAGATGCATGTTTGAAACACGGAAGGTCTTCCTCAATTTGAGATCCTTGAGGAGATCCTTGCCTGTGTAGTCTGTAATTTCAAAATGAACATCCTCTGTTGTGGAATTATTCGTATATCCACCAATCAACTTCTTTTCAACGAGAATGTCAAGGTATTCCTTGTAATCTTGGGTCCAACGACCTGGGGGTAATTCGGTGATCAAAATATTCATCCCCTTCCATTTCCACACACCTTCCATCATCCACGTATCATCCTCTTTGTGTACTTTCCCCTTGAAGCCCCTGAACCACGGTCTCATAGGTACTATTTGTTTTCTATCTAGGATCCTCTCAATGTTATCCTTGATATCCTTGGGGTTGAAGGGTGGTACATAGCAACTGAAACCTGTACCAATTCCTTCTGTACCATTCACGAGAACCATAGGGATCGTTGGCATATAAAAGTCTGGTTCAATTGACCGTCCATCATCATCCAAATAGTTAAGAACAGCATCATCACGAGGATCAAAGATCTTCCGAGCCTGTTTTGTCAATTTGGTAAAGATATACCTCGTTTGGGATGCATCCTTACCCCCCATGAGACGAGTACCAAACTGTCCACATGGTTCGAGGAGATTGATATTGTTTGAACCCATGTAATCATTGGCCAATTTCACGATCGTATCTGCGAGAGAAACTTCACCGTGGTGATAAGAACTCTTTTCGGCAACATACGCAGCCAATTGGGCCACCTTCATTTCATCTTTGAGATTCTTATGAAAACAGGCATACATAACTTTGCGTTGAGATGGTTTGAGACCATCAGCCATGTGTGCGATAGACCTCTTTAGGTCTGCAAGACTGAAATTGACCAAATCCTTGTGTACAAAGTTTGTGATGCTCAAGTTCTTGACACGCCCATATGCCACTTCAAGTTCACTAGCTTCTTTTGCCGTACTCTCTAAAAGCCATGTCTTTCTGTCATCAGCTTTCTTCTTATCAAAGGCGAGAATGATAGACTTGTCGGACATGATATCTGTGTCAAACTTGACAGTGAGATCTTGAATCTTTTTGAAATACTCTCGAGCCTCTGCAGAAGTGGAGGTACCGAGACCCTTATAGTACTTAACCTTCCACCCAGTCTGACCCGTTCCATACCAGGTACGGAACGCCGAGTCTGTGTAAAAAGACTTTGATTGGGAACCCTTGGAGGCCTTAATGATTGGGGTCACCATAGAGACGATGAAACCCAACTCAAGGAGACTTGGCCAGAAGTAGTGGATCATATTGAGAATGAGACCCTTGATATGGGAGCCATCATTATCTGCATCCGTCATGATCATGAGCCGACCGTAACGAAGTTCAGAAACATTCTTATACACCTTCCCTTGTTGAAGTCCCAAAATCTTCTTGAGATCATTGAACTCTTGATTGGATGTCAATTGTGACACAGATGCATCCCGGACATTCTTACACTTACCACGAAGTGGGAACACACCGTAGTGATCACGACCAACCACAGAGAGACCCGCAACTGCGAGAGTCTTCGCTGAATCACCCTCTGTCACAATGAGGGTACAATTTCCAGATAGTGCAGTACCAGCTTTGTTGGCATCATCCAATTTGGGAATACCAGCAATTTTAGATTTACGCGAACCATCTGTTTTCGCGAGTTCCTTCATCTCCTTAAACTTGGAGAGGGCCAATAGTTCATCTTGAATACCAGTCTTGAGAGCGTTCTTGACAAAAGTCTTGATAGGTTCAAACTTACTCCCAAAGTCCTGAGCTTTTGAGGTACACTCAGATTTGACCTGACTAGAGAACGTCGGATTCTCGAGGGTTGCCTTCACAAAAATGTTGAAGGTATTCTTCACTTGTTGAGGCTTCAGTTTGATCTTCTTTGCCATCTCCTCGATGATACCATTGGCCAGATAAGAAGAAACGTGGTCCACATGGGTACCACCCTTATTTGTGCATATACCATTGACAAACGACACCTGTTCAAGACCATTCTCGGATGGTCCGACACACACTGACCAACGATCGGTGGTAACTGAACACAGATCAGTTACACCTTCGTGCATCTTGGCATAGGCTTCAAATTGTATTTTGGGTAGGGCTTCACCTTGGAACTTTACCTTGCAGTTGGGGGTTGTGCAGATGTTTGCATCCCAAACACGCTTCTCAAAAATCTTATAAATGTTGACATCCATTTGTTTCATCCCAAATCGTTTCCAATCTGGAACAAAAGTAATAGAGACTGAAGAAGTGGAGCCAGAATGTTTTGTAAGTTTTGGTGGGTGACAAGTGGTCATATTGTTACTCCACTTCTGAGTGTACATTTTTCCTGCTTCGTGATCTTTGATGATAATTGAAAATTCAGAGGAATAGATGTTAGTCAATTTGGCACCATACCCGTTACGACCACCAACAATACGCTTTTGGGTATCATCATAATTGGTACTTGTGAGAAGGTGTCCAAATGTGAGTTCTGGATTCCACAGACCCTCCTTTTCGTGCATCTTGACACCAATACCACCCAGAGGTCCATTGTTTTCAATCGTGACGGTACCAGTTCCCTTGTCTACAGACACTGAAATATTGGTAACACTTTTGGGGTGTAGAGAGTTCCGATCAATCGAGTTAACCAAAATCTCATCAAAAATCTTGAGTAAGGCGGGTGAGTAGGAGATATTCTTTTTTTGAAATTTTTCAGTTGTTTTGTTAAAAAGCCAGTACGATTCAGAACTTGTATCCACGGGACCTAAATAGGAATCAGGTCTCTTGAGGACATGTTCAATATGGGTAAGTTTTTCAATACTTTCTCCCATTCTCTCTTTAATTTTTATAGATTCATTTCTTTACTTAGGTTTACTTAAAACTTTTCTATGTTTATACTAAATGTCTTCAAACAACAATCATGTGAAGATGAAAAAGTTGGAAAATGAACTTCGTACCATGAAGAAGAAACTTTTCAATGTTCAGAATAATTTACAACAACTTAACAACACTATCAAGAATAACTCTAACAAAAATAAGAATGTTACGACATGGATGAATGCTAATATGATGGCCACCAACAAGAAGAGTATAAAACCATCAAAGCGTGCCTACATTAAGAGTAATGTTAAGAACGGTAAGATTGTGACTGTATATAACAGAAATGGTTTGAAGACTTGGTTAGCTGGTGCTAATAATACGACTACGAACGCTAAGCGGTTAGGTCCTCTAACTCGTAAGCCATTCGGGTACAATAACATCAAGAAGTACCCCCCTAGACTTGTTGTCAAAATGAAGAAGTAATTTTTTTCA
>Ga0209709_10004552_pt1 | contig 11129 bp, 12 predicted proteins | sample ArcticOcean_MG_C_2_FD_187435 | JGI IMG/M metagenome (GOLD analysis project Ga0209709, IMG submission 187435) | Marine microbial communities from western Arctic Ocean - ArcticOcean_MG_CB4_136 (SPAdes) (version 2) | ecosystem: Environmental > Aquatic > Marine > Oceanic | place: Arctic Ocean... | reverse complement strand
AAAAAAAAATATTTAATATGAATAAAATTAATATTGGAATTAGTGAAAGAATTAAAACTAAAGATGCAGTAGTATTAATAATTTTTACTTTTTCAGATTTATCATCTGAACTTAAATAAAAATTCACTGCATATGGTAACCCTAAATATAAATACGAAACGTATTGGTTAATTAGAGTTAATTCTGAATATTCAACAAATATATCTTTATGAAGTTTATATAATAACAATGAAAAAACAAGCTGAAAACCATTGCCAATTATTTTTGTAAATACAAGTAATAAACTATTCATTTAATTTGAAGGGGTAAGTTGAACTATAGATATAAATGTTATGATTTATATTATAGTATTTTTTTGAATAAGTTTTATCATTTTATTAATTCTAATGATAATCGAGTCTCTTTTTTAAAATTACCTATAAACTCCTTTCCTATTATCTCAGAAAGATATTTTGGATGCAACCCAAACCACGGACGAATACTTCTAACATTTTCTTTAGTAATTTCATCACCAACCTTAACATCATTAACAATATATAGTGATCTAGAACAGTCTTTCCCATTTGTTTGTTTTTCTGTAAGGCTATAATCAATCTTTCCAATTGTACTTTCAGCTTCTCTTACTGTTTTTACCATTCGAGTAAAATCTGTCTCATCCATAGAAAAAGATGCGTCAGCACCACCAATTGATTTGTCTAAAATAAAATGTTTTTCTATAATTTTTGCACCAAAACAAGTTGCAACTACTGGAACTGTAGATCCTATAGTATGATCTGATAATCCGCTGGGTAAAATATTTGAAGGTAAATTTTTTCAAGATAAGAAGCAATATTAGATATATATTTCAATTTGTTTATTAAACTTTTACTATATCAATTGTAAATCGGTCTCCTTTAAATACATCACGCAAAGCTGTTTTACCTAAAATTTCGTTATAATGTTTTGGATGCAAACCAAATCCAGGTCTTTTAGACAATACATTTTCTTCTGATATAATATCACCTTTCTTAATATTATTAACTACATACAAAGATCTACAATGAAATTTGGAAACTTTTTGTTTTTCACTAAGAGAATAATCAACTTTACCGATTGACAGTTCTGCTTTTCTTACCGATTCAACCATATCTTTAAATTCTTTTTCATCCATAGAAAATGATGAATCAGGTCCTCCAACAGATCGATCTAAAATAAAATGTTTTTCGATGACTTTTGACCCAAAAGCAATTGAAACAATTGGAGCTATGCTTCCAATTGTATGATCCGATAATCCAGTCATTAATCCATATTTTTGAGACATATCTTTTATTGTTATTAGGTTTGCCTCATTAATCGGAGCAGGGTAACTAGAGGTACATTTAAGTAAAATAACCTGATGGTTATTCATTCTTTCACATGCATTCAAAGCTAATTGGATGTCTTCATGAATAGCAATTCCAGTAGAAATTATAATTGGTTTTCCTTTTGAAGCGACATATTCTATTAATGGAATATCTGTGATTTCAAAGGAAGCAATTTTATAAGCTGGCACATCATGTTTTTCTAAAAAATCTACGGCTGTCTTATCAAAAGGTGATGAAAAACATTCTAATCCTTCATCTTTAGCAACTTTAAACAATTTTTCATGCCATTCCCAAGGTGTATAAGCCTCTTTGTAAAGATCATATAAATATTTTCCGTCCCAAATTGTGCCTTGAGTTAGTAAAAAATCTTCATTTTTACTATCAATTGTAATAGTATCTGGTGTGTATGTTTGTAATTTAATACAATCAGCCCCTGCTCTTTTGGCAGCTTTTATCGTTTCAATGGCAATCTCTAGACTACCATTATGATTAGCTGAAAGCTCAGCAATAATAAAGGCTTTACTTTTATTTGAAATTGTGTAATTTCCTATCTTAATTTCTTTGATCATTATTTTAAATCTTCTAAAACTATGTAATTTGTCAAATCAAAAAATCTATTAACTGAGTTTTCATTATCAAAATATGCAAAAAGATAAACATTGTTGTTTATAACTTTAATACTATCTTCAATAAACACAGAGGAAAATCTGGTACAATTATACACTTCTGGGCCAATATCAACCTTTCCTATACCGTACATTCCTTTTAGCTCTTTGTTATAAATAGAGTCTTTAAATTCTTTTAGAAATGTCTCTTTGTCTATGGTTTTATTAAATTTAAATCTAAAATCAATTGTTGAAATACCATCATAAGGAATTACAGTATAATTAACATTGAATTTGTCTTTTAAAATCGGTAACATAGTAACTCCTTGTTTCTCAAGTGTACAAAACTTTCTATTTAAAGTGTAATTGTCCTTTAGCCTGTATTCTTGAATATTGTGAATAACATTAACATCACTTTCTTCAATTCCGTATTTATCATTAAAATAATTAGCTAAAGGAACATATGCGTTTACTGTACAAGAACCATATGAAATAATTTTATTACTATCTTTAAATTTAGTATGATTGAAACCATATACTAATGTCTCATCACAATCCCAAGATGTAGCAGAAATTATTACTCTCTTTGTTTTTCCTTTAAGGAATTTAGATGCTGATTTTTTTTCTGTATTCTTTCCAGAGCATTCGAAAAAATAATCAACTTCACCAATCCACGATATTTCTTGTGCAATTTGGTTCGTAAATGTAATGACGTGTGAATATCCATCTGGTTGTAAAAAAGAAAGTTGATTTTTTTCTTTTAATACTTTTAATTTATTAAAAATGACGTATTTATCGTTTAAAATTAAATCATAAACTTGATCAATATTTAAGAAATCCTCATTAATATATTTAATTTCATAATTACAACTTTTAAAGTTATCCAAATAAAATTTAATTAAATGTAAACCGAATCTGCCAAAACCATTAATGCCAACAACTGTATTTTTTTTCATAATTATTCTATTTTTAAAATTAATTTTTTTTCAATAATATTTTCTATTTTCAATAATTCTTCAAGGGTATCTGCTACTAATATAAAGTAATTAAATCTTTTTGCACAATCAATAGCCTTTTCAACTCTTTGTCCTGGCTGTAAAATTAAAAAAGATTGTTTAACACCAGGTAAATTTTTAATATAATCTAGGTTTTTAATTTCTTTTATTAGACCAGGTTCTGTTATTTTAGAATAAGTTGATGACCATTTTACCCATTTAGGTACTAAATCATTGAAATCAATTTTATTACCCAAAGATAAATCAATAATCACCTTTAAAATATTTATTCCAAAACTCAAAGGTTTTCTATATTGGGAATCAAAACCTCCAGATGTCCTGCCAGCAAACTCAATAACTGAAATTTCACCTTTTTCATTAACGACTAAATCTCCTTTAAATGCAGAGTTATTAACTCCTAGTTCATTTGCGGATTTTTGCATTAGAGAATATATCTTTTCCTGAACTGAGGAGCTCAATAACGAGGGTGTTCTTGAACCAACCTGTACAGCAAAATTCTTTTTGTTTAAAAATATCCTATCTGAAATACCACATGGATATAAAATTCCGTCAATAATTACAGTATCTACGCTATATTCTTCACCGATAATTTCATTTTCAATGATAACCTCAGGACTTTCAAAGCATAATGAAAATGCGTAATTAACCGCACTATCTAATTCTTCTTTATTATGAACCTTAGTTACTCCTCTTGATGCAGAATTATTCGTTGGCTTAACATAACATGGATAGGAAATTTCATCGTAAATAGTATCTAATTGATCTTTACTTGTAATTCCAAAGAAAGGTGTTTTGTCAATTCCAGAATTAAATAGAATTTTTCTACATTTTAACTTGTTATTACAATTATAAGCACCATCTAAAGACAAACCATTAAAGTTTAATTTTTCAGCTAAGAAAGAAACAACATGTTCTACATCGGTTCCCTGAGTAAATACTCCATGAATTTTATTTTTTGATTTGAGTTTCTTAGCAATTTTTAAACATGAACTAAAATCTCTAATATCTATTTTGAAAAAATTATCTGAATATTTCCTTGAAAAACACTTTTCATCTCCGTCAATTAAGTAAGTTGTCAATTCTAACTTTTTACAAATTTTTAAAGCAGACATTTGTAAAATACCTCCTCCTATTACTAAAATTCCTTTGTTTTTATACATTATGTTAATTTATTAAATTTTTAATATCTAATATGTTTTTTATTGAGTAATCAATCAAGTTTTCAGAATATTCTACATTTTGATTATTAAAAAAAATTGTTTTAAAATTTTCTGATTTAGCGCCTATAAAATCAGATGTGTATTCATTACCAACATAAAATAATTCTTGAGTATTATAATAAAACTTTGTCATCTGGTAGGGAACAGCTGACGGTTTTTTAAATATTTCATCACAAATTATCAAATCAAAATATTCTAAAATTTTAGATCTTTTCAGTCTGTCATATTGTATCCTATAATTACCATTGGAAATAATTGATAAATAATTATCTTTAGAACAATAGTCAAGTAATTCTTTAATGTTATCTATTTTTTTTTCTTTAATTATTGTCCGCTTAAAAGTTTGAATAATTTCTTTTTTATATTTATTAATTAATGGATAATTTAAGGATAATTCATCTAAGTGTTTTTTATAAATAAAGCCTCTTTTTTTAAAAATAACCCAAAAGTCTTTAATACAATCTTCAGAAATATCGAATTTTTTAAAAGTATTTTCCCACCTTTTGGCAAACCAATATTCCTCATCTAAAAGAACTCCATCAATATCAAAACAAATCAAGTTTCTTTTATACATTACTTAATTTATTTTGATGCAACATAGAAGAATAACTAATTCCATTCTTAAGCTTAGCATTTTTTTTAATTCCAAATTGGGTGTAACCCAAAGATTCAAGGTTTTTAATATGATTTTTTCTGAATTCAAATGTCTCAGAATAAAGACATTTAAATTGAAGTTCTTCTCTAGCTATTTCAATAATTATTTTCATGAAATTAAGAAAACATGATTTGTAAATTTTTGGATTGTTCATAAAACTAGTATCACACAAAAATGAGACTTCGCTAGTTTTATTTTTCCAATCTATATGAACAAATCCTCCATAACCAATTAAATCTGTTGAAATTTTATCAAAAATTGACAGTAAAATCATTTTTGGCTCTTCTAAAACAAAGTTTGGATAAACTATATCATTGAAATAACTTATCTGTTCATCAGAGTTAATTAAATTAGTTTGTCTCAAAAATGAGACTTGCTCATTCCTCCAAATTCTAATTTGTTCAATATCATTTTTTGAAATTGGCTTTAATATTAAATTATCAATTTCGAAAATTTGAATTGTTTCTTTTTTAAAAGTTTTAAAAAAATTCATTTTATTTTTTTAGCAATCATAAAGATTTCTCTACCTAAATTTAACTTAGCAAAAGAATTATATAAATTATAAATTAGTTTTTCATCATGTTTTTTTAAAAGCATTTCAAAATTCATTCTTTTTTTATGAACTTCCCTTCCAAATTCAGGACTATCGATATAATTCTCACCAAAAAAACAAAACATTTCAATCGGAAATGTAGATTGCGACAAGACAATCTCTAATCCAAGATCTTTAAAAAATTTAGCAAGACTATCAAAAGTAAAATAATTCAAATGAATTGGAGGATGAATCCACCAATCTTTCCTTTTACTATTTATATTTACAAGTTTTTGAAAAGGACTGAAATCATTTGGAACAATAATAGAAACCAAACCATTTGTATTTAAATTATTCACAAGATCTTCCATGTATAACTTTGGATCTTTTAAATGCTCTAAAACTTCACCTAAATTTATGACATCATATTTTTTTTCAAATCTCATACCTATTTTGTAAAATGTATTTAAAATGTTCAGTTTTAAATCATTTTTAGAATAATTATAAGCATCAATATTTGGTTCTAGTCCTAAAGTTTCCCATTCATTATTTTTACCTATATACAAAAAATGACCTGGTCCTGATCCAATATCTAAAATTGATTTGTTAGAACCCTTTAATAAATTAGAATAAATTTTGTATCTATATTCATAAACCATTTTCCACCAATCCATATCTTTTTTATATTCACTTATGTAGTTGGGTTTTTCTTTAGTATAATATTCTGAAGAATAATGTTTTTCGAGAAGTTCGTCACTTGGGTATGGATGCACATGTATAAATCCACATTTTTTACAATCCATAACGTCATACCCGTTCTTATTATTTATAATTTTTCCTGAATGCATAATTTTTAATTTAATCTTGTAAATCCAGAGTGAGATTTTGGCCCCTCTAATAGATTATCAATATTCAATTCATCGTTTTCACATTTTCTAATCACATTATAGATTTCGTTTAGGCTATCAAAGTAAGATTCTAAATATTCATCACTATGTTTAGTACAAGCAAAAAAATTAGTACTTGCCAAAAACCCCTTTTTTAACATTTCTTGTGTTACCAAAGTTTTATATTCAACTGCATTTTCATAATTAAAAGAATACGAACTCATAGCTGAAATACCTTGTACAGTAATATCTAATTTATTATTCTTTGCTAATTTAGACCAGCCATCTTTTACTTTTAATCCTATTTCAGTAATTGTTTTCCATGATTTTTCTTTTTCCATAACGTTTAATGTAGCTAAAGCTGCGCTTGGTCCTATTCTTTCTGTCCAAAACGTACTACTTATAAAAGTTTTTTGTGCTGCCTCCATCACTGATCTTTTACCAACAACAGCGGTTATTGCATAGCCATTACCTAAAGTTTTACCAAACATAGCCATATCTGGTTCAACCCCAAATTTTTTAAATATCCCTCCAAAAGTTTCTCTAAATCCAGATGAACATTCATCAAAAATCAAAACGATATTATTTTTATCTGCCAAAGCTCTTACTTTTTGTAAAAAATTATTTTCAGGATCATAGTTTCTTGTTACTTCCATTTTAATTACTCCAATATTATTTTTTTCTACAATAGAAACTAATTCTTCATAATTATTGTAAGTAAAGGGAAATACGCTATTCTTAAGATTTTTAGGAACACCTACTGTATCTAACCCTTCTAATAAATGATTTGACAAATTATCTTGATTATTATGATTAGCTGACAAATACCAATCGTGCCAACCGTGATATCCACAAATAGCAACTTGATCTTTTTCTGAAGCTGCTCTAGCGATTCTGATTGCTATAGCATTAGCCTCCCCTCCAGTTCTTGCAAACCTCACCATATCTGCCCATGGGTTAATTTCTATTAATTTTTCAGCCAGATAAACTTCTTCAGGGCAATTTAATGTACTCATGTTGCCTTTTCTAACTACATCACTAACTGCCGAATCAACTTCGTTGTTGCCATAGCCCAAACTATTTGTTCCTATTCCCATTATACACATATCAATAAATTCATTTCCGTCTAAATCCCAAACTTTACAGCCTTTAGCTTTTGAAAAATAAGAAGGCCATTTTTCTGGTAAAAACATTTCAGGTCGTTTAGAAAGTAACATAGTCCCACCTGGGATTAATGTTTTAGCTTTTATATATAATTTTTGTCCTTTTCCCATTATTAATCGTTTTTTAAAGATTTTGCATAACCTTCGTTTCTAATAATTTTTTGATTTTTAAATTTAGTTTGATTATTTAAAATAAAATTTGCATAATCTAACCATCCACAATTTTCGCCTAGATTATTAATTAAAGTTTCAATAGCATCGAAATCTTCTGATTCATCAACTGTCATTCTTAAGTATCCTAAATCTTTTTCTGCGTTAAAATGTTTTGATGAAAAAATTTTCTTTCCAAAAAAATGAGTATTTTTTCTCAAATATGGTGTTACATGTTCTCTTTCTGATGAGAGTTTTGCATTAATCCATGTTTTTTTTAAAGACTCATATGTAAAAACTTCAGTATCTTGACCGTCTGGAAATTCCTCTTTCAAAGAGTTTGATCCATAGTCAACATTAGACTTAATTGTCATTTCAATAACCTTATCAACTAGTATCGGATCAATTAATGGACAGTCTGCGGTTAAACGAACAATATAATCACAATGATCATTTTTAACTGCATTATAAAACCTGTCTAAAACGTCATTTTCACTTCCTCTAAAGCAAGAATAACCCAAATCAATCACAATTTTTGAAAGTATATCATTTTCTTTATTTGTTGACGTTGCTACAATTATTTTATCAATTTTCTGAGAATTCTTCAGTCTATTTAACATGATTTCAATCAAAGTCTTTCCATTGATTTTCTTTAATACTTTTCCTGGAAGTCTAGTTGAACTCATCCTAGCTTGAATTAATGCGTAAGTTTTCATATTTAATTTTTTAAAATAGTTTTTCTGATTCATACAAATGAGCTATCTGTACTGGTAAAACATGATTCCATGACTTATTTTTATGAACTAGATTTGCATGAAAAATGTTGCAAATTCTTCTTAAAACTTCAGTTTTTGAAAGTTTACAGAAATTATAATTTTCTATTTCCTTCATTTTAAATTCAGAAAATAAATTTGAAATATACAAATCTCCTACTTGCTTGTAATTTGAAATTTCATTATCTAAAGAAATATATTGACGACATTGTTTTAAGGCATTAAATGCTAGTGAATAACCAATTGGCATTACATTAACAGATTCAAAATCTAAAACTGCTGAAATTTCACCATTTTTTGTAATCAAGTTATGGGGATGCATATCGAAATGGCAAGGAATGGAGTCTCCAGAAAATATCTTATCGTTTTTTAATGATTCCCAACAACTAAATAAATAGTCCCAGTGAAAATTCAAAAAATCTGAATGTTCATTTGATAAAAATTTCCCCCACGAATTTCTTGATTTTCTAATTTTTTCAAAAACTAAATTATCTTGCTTAGAAAAATATTTAAATCCAATTTTAGGACTTATTTTTAGTGGAGTTTTTTTTAAAGCTTGGTGTAATTTTCCTGTAACTATAGCTGCATTTTCAAACTCTCCATCTATTCCAGAATAATAATCACCATCTTTAAAAATATTATAACTCCAAATAGAATTTTGAAAATTAAAAGTTAATTTGTTGTCAATAAAAATTCCTGATTTAGGAACGGAAATATTTTCACTATATAACCAATTTATCAATTCTTGTATTTTGTTTACTTCTATTATTGTTTTATTCCTAGGCCATTTTTTTAAAATAATTATATTTTTATTAATATCCTCAAGTTTATAATTAAGTGAATTAATTTCAAATGCTCCAGAATAATAACAAGAGCTTAGTTTTGAAAAATAATTATTAGGAATGAATTTTACTAATTCTTCAAATACATTCATATTTTCATCTTTTAACAATTTCCATTTAGGCTTGCTATCAGAAAAAATATCTGGTTCGAATATCATTAAAATGATTTAGTTAATCCACCATCAACAGAGAGTTGAACACCAGTAATATACCTTCCCTTTTCAGAACACAAAAAACTTACAGTACCGGCTATTTCCTCTACTGTTGCAAATCTCTGAATTGGAATAGATTTTTCGCTTTCTTTTAAAACTTCCTCATAAGGTCTTTTTTCTAATTCTGCTCTATTTTTTACTAAGCTAATAAGCCTGTCAGTTAGAACTCCTCCAGGACAAATTACATTTACTGTTATATTATTAACAGCTAATTCAGTTGAAATAGCCTTACTAAAAGCAGCAACACCAGCTCTTGCTGTTGCAGATAAAACCATTAATGGACTAGGTTCTTTAGCAATAGTAGAAGTAATTGAAACAATGCGTCCCCAATTATTTTTCTTCATAATGGGTGTAAATTCTTTTGAAAAACGAACAACACTCATTAGATTAGTTTGCAAAGCAGACTCCCATGCTTTTTCATTATGGTTTAAGAAAGAATCAGCTGGAGGCCCTCCTGCATTATTTATTAGTATGTCTACTTTCCCCCATTTTTTCAAAACTAAATTTAAAGCCTTCTTCGGCAATTCAACATCTGAAACATCACCAGCGAGAATTTCAAGATTACCACCTTTATTTAATTCTTTTTTTAATTCTTTTAATCTTTCTCCATTTCTAGAAATCATCAAAACATTCATTTTTTCTAACAAAAACTCTTTGACTATTCCTAAACCCATTCCTTTGCTAGCCCCTGTTACTACTGCTACTTTTTTTTTCATTTTTTAAATTTATTTTGTTAAATAACCTACTTTGTAATTAAATCTAACTAATTCAGAGATGTAATCAAAAATTAATGGCAAATCCCTTTTGGCCATTGGCAAAACATATTCTTCTATTTCTTTAAGATACTTTTCTCTAACAGAATCGTCTGGATTTAAGCTTAAAGTGAATAAATTATCTATTTTATCAAAAACTTTAACAACTCTGGCTTCGAAAGGACCATTTATGATATTTCTGTAATATTCATATTTGTATTTACTATCATATTGTAAAGCTCTATTGACTGTGAGGTTTGAAATTTGATTTTTAATTTTTTCTCCAAACAGCGTTTGAATATCATCTCTAGAATAGTTCGACAACTCAAAAATATTATGAATTAAACCTATGATAAGAATATCTAAATTATTTGGTTGAACATGTAAAAAAGAATATGAAGCAACCCTTAAAGGATGAGCAAAATAAATATCAGGATTCAATCCTTCATGTTTATAATCAATTTTTTTTGCAAAACTATAAGCTTTTAATATTTCAGATTTATCATTATTAGTTCCTAATAGTTTTAAAACTTTATTCCATAAATGTAATGCATTGGTATCAACAACCTTTAATCCCTTCAATCTTCTAGCTCTTTCAATCTCAATACTTTCTAATAAATATTTGCCTTTCATTTTTAATATTTTAACCAGGTTACAGGATTTAAAAATTCTTTGTTTTTTATTTTAATGTTATTAATAGAATTAATAACATCTTCATTCATTTTAAAATTGATTGATTTTAAATTTTGTTTTAATTGTAAAAGACTGTCTACCCCTATAACGATATTATCTATATATGGTTTATTAAACACATAGCTTAAAGCCATATTAGAAATTGATATATTATTGTCTGAGGAAATTTTATGGATTTCTTCTAACTCTTTTCTTAATTTACTAACTATAATATTTTTTTCTGAGGGATTCTTAAAAAATATCCCTTGTAAAAGAGCTGATCTAGTATGAATTGTTTTTCCAGCAA
>Ga0209709_10004551_pt1 | contig 11133 bp, 10 predicted proteins | sample ArcticOcean_MG_C_2_FD_187435 | JGI IMG/M metagenome (GOLD analysis project Ga0209709, IMG submission 187435) | Marine microbial communities from western Arctic Ocean - ArcticOcean_MG_CB4_136 (SPAdes) (version 2) | ecosystem: Environmental > Aquatic > Marine > Oceanic | place: Arctic Ocean... | reverse complement strand
AAAAAAGGAAAACCAAAAAAAAAGTGGATTGAAGGATTTGTTAAAGATATAAAATTTTTAATTATGAGAAAAAAAAAAGTTGTTATTGTTTCATCTGGTGCAATTGCGTTGGGTTGTGAATATCTTAAAATTAATAAAAAAGTTTTAAAAATTGACAAAAGTCAAGCTGTTGCATCTGTCGGTCAAATTGAACTTATGAACTTCTACAAAAAATATTTCAATAAAGAAAAAATAAAAATTTCTCAGATTTTACTTACCTTAGATGATACTGAACAAAGAAGAAGATCATTAAATGCAAAAAGAACAATTGATAACCTTTTATCAATGGGGATAATTCCTATAGTAAATGAAAACGATACTACTGCAACTACTGAAATTAAATATGGGGACAATGATAGGCTTGCTTCAAGAGTTGCCCAAATTATTGGTGCCGATTGTTTAGTTTTATTATCTGACGTGGATGGACTTTATACTGAAAATCCAAAAAAAAATAAAAAAACAAAATTAGTAAAAACTGTAAATGAGATAAATGAGAGCATTAAGAAATACGCCAGTAAATCTGAAAACTTTTATGGTTCTGGTGGTATGAAAACTAAGATTGAGGCTGCAAAAATATGCCAGTTTGCAGGATGCTATATGGTGATAGCAAATGGAAACTACATGAATCCAATAAAAAAAATAATTGAAAATAATAATTGCACATGGTTTTTACCAAAAGTTTCTAAGCTTGATGCTAGAAAACAATGGATCATTGGATCAATTTCACCTAAAGGCAGCGTTATCATTGATTCTGGCGCGTTAGCCGCTATACAAAATGGAAAAAGCCTATTGCCAGCTGGGGTGACTAAAATTAATGGAATTTTTGATAAAGGAGACCATATTTTAGTTAAAGATCAAAATAATATTGAATGTGCTAGAGGTCTTTCTTCTTTTTCTTCTATTGAAATTGGAAAAATTAAAGGTTCGCATACTAGTAAAATAAAAAATATATTAGGATATTCAAGTAGAGAAGAAATAATTCATAAAGATGATTTGGTAAAACTATAAAATGATAAAAAACTTATATATGGAAAAGATTGGCAAAAATGCAAGAATTGCATCTAGTGATTTATCTAATTTAAGTATCAAAAAAAGAAATGCAGTTTTAAAACAATTTTGTAAATATTTGAAAATATATTCAAAATTAATAATAAAAGAAAATAAGAAAGATATATTAAAAGTAATAAAAGTAAAAAGCAGTATGATTAATAGACTTGAATTAAATAAAGAAAAAATTATTCAAATTATTAAAGGAATTGAAACAATAATTAAATTAAAAGATCCACTAGATAAAATTATCTCTTCATGGAAAAGGCCCAATGGTTTAATAATAAAAAAAATATCAATACCAATTGGCATTATTGGAGTGATTTATGAAAGCAGACCAAACGTAACATCCGATGTTTCTGCGTTATGTTTTAAATCAGGAAATACTGTAATTTTACGAGGTGGATCAGAAGCTTTCTACTCAAATAAAATATTATCAAACTTATTTAGAGGGGCGCTTAAGAAAGAAAATTGTAACGAAAATTGTGTTCAGTTTATTACAAAACAAGATAGACATAATGTTGATTATCTTTTATCAAACATGGGTCAATATATAGATATTATTATTCCTAGAGGAGGAAAAAGTTTAGTACATAAAGTTCAAAAAAAATCTAGAGTTCCTACTATTGGCCATCTTGAGGGAATATGTCATGTATATATTGATAAAGATGCTGATTTGAAAATGGCAGTTAAAATAGTTGTGAATGCAAAAATGAGAAACTATAGTATCTGTGGAGCCGCAGAAACATTATTAATAGATAAAGCTTGTCTAAGAACTCATTGTGATCCTATTTTAAAAGAACTCACTAAGCAAAAATGTGAAATCAGAGGAGATAGTTTTATAAAAAATAATTTTTCTAATAAAATAAAAATGGCAACAAAAAAAGATTGGAGTACTGAATATTTATCACCTACAATTTCAGTAAAAAGTGTCGATGGAGTGGTTGGCGCTATAAATCATATTAATAAGTATGGAACATTTCATACAGATTCAATAGTTACGAAAAATAAAAAAACTTCAGAAGAATTTATATCAAAAATTAATAGTGCAATTGCTATACATAATGCTTCAACGCAATTTGCTGATGGAGGTGAATTTGGTTTTGGAGCTGAAGTAGGTATATCAACTCAAAAACTTACTCCACGTGGTCCTGTAGGACTAGATCAGTTAACTACATATAAATACCTGCTGCAAGGTAAAGGTCAAATTAGGAAATGACAGTTGCAAAAATTATCTAAAAGGAAAAAACTTAAAATTGGAATTCTTGGTGGATCATTTGATCCTCCCCATAAAGGACATTTATATATTTCAAAAACTGCAATAAAAAAATTTAATCTAAATAAAATAATGTGGATCATCACAAAAAAAAATCCACTTAAAAAAAAACCTTCCTTACCTATTGAAGATCGAATAAAATTATCTAAAAAAATCACAAAAATATACAAAAAAATTTTTGTATATTATTTAGATGATAAAATTAATTCTGTTAACACATTTAATTTACTTAACTATATAAAAAGAAAACAAAAAAAAGCGGAACTATATTTTTTAATTGGTGACGACAATTTAAAAAAATTTCATAAGTGGTATAAGTGGAAAAAAATACCATCCCTAGCAAAAATAGTTGTTTTTGCAAGAAAGTATAACTCTATTGAAAAAATCAGTTATACTGCAAAAAAACAACTTAAAAAAAAGGGTTTGATTGAAGTTGGGTCGAAAAAGATCAAAATTTCGTCTTCTTTAATCAAGAAATTTTGGTAAAATAAATTTTAATGCAAATAAATAAAATTAATCAACTAAAAAAAGAAATAGAAAATATTTTAAACGATAATAAAGCAATGGAAATAATATCAATAAACTTAAAAAACAAAACCTCAATAGCTGATTTTATGATAGTAGCAAGTGGTAATTCGTCAAAACATATTCAATCTCTTTCGGAGATATTAGTTAATGAACTAAAAAAAAGAGGAGTTAATAACTGTCGATTGGAAGGAAGAAGCAGTAATGATTGGAAATTAATAGATGCAATCGATGTTATAGTCCATATTTTTCATCCTGAAAAAAGAAAATTCTATGAACTAGAAAAGATGTGGTCAGAACTAATACCCAAGGAGAGAATAACTATATGAAAAATGATAATTTTTATAAATCGATTTTAACTATTTTTACAATAATATTTTTATTTTGTAGCAAAGTATATTCTCAAAATATTGATGAGCTTTACCAAAAAATTGATCTCTTTAGTGAAGTGCTGGAAAAGATACAAAAAGAATATGTTGAAGATGTAGACCAAGCAGAAGCTATGGATTCTGCAATTAATGGACTTCTTCAGTCTTTGGATCCTTACTCTGCTTACATGAATGAAGAAATCTTTCAAGAATCTCAAACTGAAACAAGTGGAGAATTTGGAGGCCTCGGAATTGAAGTGAGTATGGAATCTGGAATAGTTAAGGTTATAACACCGATAGATGATACCCCGGCAGCAAAAGCTGGTGTTAAGGCTGGCGACTATATTGTGAAAATAAACGGCAAGCAAGTTCGGGGAAAAACTCTTATGGAAGCAGTCAATCTAATGAGAGGCGCGGTAGGTGAACCAATCGAAATAACTGTGAGAAGGAAAAGTTTAAAAAAATCTTTAGTTTTTAATATTGTAAGGGAAATTATTGAAATTAAATCTGTAGTCTCCAAACTTGTGGATAATAAAGTAGGATATCTTAGATTAAGAGCTTTTAATGAAAATAGTGGCAGTCAATTAAAAAAAGAAATTTCAAAAATAGAAAAAAATAAAAGATTAGTAGGTTACGTTCTTGATTTAAGAAACAACCCGGGTGGATTACTATCCCAAGCAATAAAAATTTCTGATTTTTTCCTTGATGATGGAGAAATTGTTTCTACTATAGGAAGAAAAAATAGTGAAAATAGAAAATTTTTTGCACGTAAGGGTGATGAAATTAAAGGAAAGCCATTAATTGTATTAATTAATAATGGATCAGCGTCAGCTTCTGAAATTGTGGCGGGCGCTCTTCAAGATCAAAAAAGAGCAGTTTTGTTGGGTGAAACTAGTTTTGGAAAAGGATCAGTGCAATCCATTATACCTCTCAAAAATAAGGGAGCATTAAGATTGACAGTATCTAAGTATTATCTACCATCTGGAAAATCAATTTCTGAAATTGGGGTAATACCCGATATTACGGTAGAGGAAACTGGCGATGATTTTTCAATTAATACCAGTACAGATAATCAATTAAATTATGCTATTAAACTTCTCATTGGATAAAATTTAATGAGTGAAAAACAAAAGTTACCATTAAGAATTGGTGTAGGAATAATTTTGCTAAATGATAAAAATGAAATACTTGTAGGAAAGCGGATAGATAACCCTAAAAATTTTTGGCAGATGCCTCAAGGAGGTGTTAACCAAAATGAAGATTTCTTAGATGCTGCAAAAAGAGAACTTACAGAAGAAACAAGTGTAAAATCAATTAAGTTAGTAAAAGAATTAAAAGGTTGGCTAAAATACGATTTACCAAAAAAACTTTTAGGTAAAGTCTGGAAAGGTAAATACAGGGGCCAAAAACAAAAATGGTTTATTATGAAGTTTGTTGGAAAAAATAATGAAATAAATGTTAAAACTAAAAATCCAGAGTTTTTAAGTTGGAAATGGATTAAATCTTCAGAATTAATCAATGTTGCAGTAGACTTTAAAATTGATATTTATAAAAAAATACAAGAAGAACTAAACTATTTAAAATCAAATTAAAGTCTTATCTCTTTGATGGCGTCTAATTTATGATTAAGGATATAGCGCTCTTGGTCCGTTATATTATTTTTCGCCAATTTATCTTGTGCATCTTTATTTAAATTATCTAAAACTTCTTTGGATAAATCTTTTATATTTTTTATTGAGGCAGAAAGTAAAACCAAGGTATTATTAAAAAATTCAACTGTACCATCTTCCGCAAAAAATTCTTCAAAATTTCTATCCTTTTTTTCTAATTTTACTATTCCAGGTCTTAAAAATGTTATTATTGATATGTGATCATTTAATATACTCATATCACCTTCGTAAGATGGGATTTTTGCCATCTTTATATCTTCTGCAAAAATAATTTTTTCTGGAGTAATTATTTCTATTTTAAAATTATCTTTCATTACGCTGCAGCGTCTTTTGCCATTTTTTCTGCTTTATCAATAACATCCTCAATTGTTCCAACCATATAAAATGCATTTTCTGGAAGATGGTCATATTCGCCTTTGCATATAGAATCAAAACCTTTAATGGTTGCTTCCAAATCTACAAGTTTTCCTGGGAAGCCTGTAAAAACTTCAGCAACAAAAAAAGGTTGAGATAAAAATTTTTGGATCTTTCTTGCTCTTGCTACAGTTAATTTATCCTCTTCTGAAAGTTCATCCATACCTAAAATTGCTATTATATCTTGCAAAGATTTATAACTTTGCAAAATTCTTTGAACTTCTCTTGCAACTCTATAATGTTCATCTCCTACTATTCTGGGATCTAAAATTCTAGAAGTTGAATCTAAAGGATCAACAGCAGGATATATCCCTAGTTCGGCTATTTGTCTTGATAAAACTGTTGTTGCATCTAAATGGGCAAATGAAGTAGCGGGTGCAGGATCTGTTAAATCATCAGCTGGAACATAAATCGCTTGAACTGAAGTGATTGATCCTTTGTTAGTGGTAGTAATTCTTTCTTGTAAGTTACCCATATCAGTTGCTAATGTTGGTTGGTAACCAACCGCAGACGGTATTCTTCCCAGAAGAGCTGAAACTTCTGAGCCAGCTTGAGTAAATCTAAATATATTATCAACAAAAAATAAAACATCTTGCCCCTCTTTATCTCTAAAATATTCAGCAACAGTTAAACCTGTCAAGCCAACTCTTGCACGAGCCCCAGGAGGTTCGTTCATTTGTCCATAAACTAATGCAGCTTTAGAACCTTTGCCGTCAGGTTTAATTACACCTGACTCTATCATTTCATGGTACAGATCATTACCTTCCCTAGTTCTTTCTCCAACACCAGCAAAAACGGAAAAGCCACCGTGAGCTTTTGCAATATTATTAATAAGCTCCATTATAATTACTGTTTTTCCAACGCCGGCTCCTCCAAAAAGGCCTATTTTTCCACCTCTTGAATAAGGAGCAAGCAAATCAACAACTTTTATTCCTGTTACAAGCATTTCACTCTCTGTTGATTGATCAGTAAATTTTGGTGCAGCCCTATGTATAGGCCACTTTTCTTTCGTAGAAATTTTTCCTTTTTGATCAATAGGTTCTCCAATTACATTAATTATTCTACCAAGGGTTTCTGGTCCAACTGGAACCTGTATTGGCGCTCCAGTATTAATAACTTTATCTCCTCTTTTTACTCCTTCTGTACTATCCATTGCAATAGTTCTTACTGCCGATTCACCTAAATGTTGCGCCACTTCTAAAACTAATCTGCTACCTGAGTTATCACATTCTAATGCTGTCAAAATTTCCGGAAGTTCTTCCTCAAACTTAACATCAACTACTGCTCCTATAACTTGAACAACTTTTCCAAATTTATTTTCCATTTTATAAACTCTCCGCTCCTGAAATTATTTCAATTAATTCTTTAGTAATTGCTGCCTGTCTACTTCTATTATAAGTAATAGTTAGCTTATCTACTAAGTCTCCCGCATTTCTTGTAGCGCTATCCATTGCTGTCATTCTAGAGCCTTGTTCACTAGCGCCATTCTCTAAAAAAGCTTTAAAAATTTGAGTAGAAATATTTCTTGGAAGTAGATCTTCTAAAATTTCTTTTTCTTCAGGCTCAAATTCATAAAAATTTTCATTATTTTTTTTTTCTTCATTTTCTTTTCTCTCAATTGGAATTATTTGCTGTTCTTGGGGAATTTGTGTCATAATATTTTTAAATTGATTATAAAATATTTTACATACATCAAACTGTGATTCCTTAAACATCTTTATTATTTTATTTCCCACCTTTTCTGCTTCTTTGTATGTAACGTTTTTAAAGCCCTTAAAATTAGTTTTTTCTACTATATATCGCCCATAAGTTCTTTTTAATTGGTCATCCCCCTTAGATCCGACAGTAAAAATTTTTAGCGTTTTTCCGTCTTTTATAACTTTTTCAAAATAGGCTTTTGCTTTTCTGCATATATTGGTATTGAAACCACCACAAAGCCCTTTGTCAGCTGTAATAACTACACACAAATGAACATTATCTTTTCCAGTACCAACTAAAAATTTTGAAGCGTTGTTTTTATCTGCGATTGAATTATTCAAGTTAAGAATTATATTGTTCATTTTTTCTGAAAATGGTCTACCTCTCTCAGCGTTCTCTTGTGCTCTTCTTAACTTTGCTGCCGCTACCATTTTCATAGCTTTAGTAATTTTTTGTGTTGATTTTACACTTGAAATTCTTTTTTTTAAATCATCTAAACTTGGCATATTTTTTATTTGTTATTTGTTTTAAATTTTTCAATAACTGAAGTTAATTTTTTATCCATTTCTTCTTCTAATTTTCCTGTACTGTTTATGCTTTCTATAATTTCTGGATTAGATGACTTAACTTGTTCATAAATTTGCTTTTCTATGTTTTTTATATCACTAAGTTCTACATCATCAAGAAAACCTCTTACTCCAGAAAAAACTGCTATCACCTGTTGAGCAACGGGCATTGGAGCGTATTGGTCTTGTTTTAGAAGTTCAGTTAACTTTGAGCCTCTATTAAGTAATTTTTGCGTAGAAGCATCTAGATCAGAGCCAAATTGAGCAAATGCAGCCATTTCTCTATATTGAGCTAATTCTAACTTAATTGATCCAGCTACTTTTTTCATAGCTTTGGTTTGGGCTGCGGACCCAACTCTAGAAACCGATAAGCCAACATTCACTGCAGGTCTAATTCCCTGATTAAATAATTCTGTTTCTAAAAATATTTGTCCATCTGTTATTGAAATTACATTAGTTGGTATATAAGCAGACACGTCTCCTGCTTGTGTTTCTATTATTGGTAATGCTGTTAGAGAACCTCCCCCTTGGTCATCATTAAGTTTAGCTGCTCTTTCTAACAATCTACTATGTAAATAAAATACATCACCGGGATAAGCTTCTCTACCTGGGGGTCTTCTTAAAAGAAGAGACATTTGTCTATATGCTACTGCTTGCTTAGATAAATCATCGTAAATAATTAACGCATGCATGCCATTGTCTCTATAATATTCACCCATGGTGCATCCAGTATATGGTGCTAAAAATTGGAGCGGAGCAGGATCTGACGCTGTTGCTGAAACTATTGTTGTATACTCCATAGCTCCAGCATCTTCTAATGTTTTTACAATTTGGGCTACAGTTGATCTTTTTTGACCTATAGCAACGTAAATACAATAAAGTTTTTCTTTTTCTTCACCAGATTTATTTATTTCTTTTTGATTAATAATTGTATCTATTGCAACTGCTGTCTTACCTGTTTGTCTATCACCAATAATTAATTCTCTTTGTCCCCTGCCAACTGGTATTAAACTGTCAATAGCTTTAAGGCCAGTTTGCATAGGCTGATTTACTGATTGTCTAGGAATTATTCCTGGCGCTTTAACATCAACCCGTTTTCTTTCTAATTTTTTATCAAGATCACCCTTTCCATCAATAGGGTTTCCTAGTGCATCGACGACCCGTCCTAATAAATTTTTTCCCACAGGAGCGTCTACAATGGCGCCTGTTCTTTTAACAACATCGCCTTCTTTAATTGATCTATCATCACCAAAAATAACTACCCCAACATTATCGATCTCTAGGTTTAATGCCATTCCCTTTATACCTCCTGAAAACTCAACCATTTCCCCAGCTTGAACGTTATCAAGTCCATAAACTCTAGCTATACCATCACCAACAGAAAGCACTTGTCCCACTTCTGAAACTTCTGCTTTTTCACCAAATTTTTTAATTTGCTCTTTTAATATTTTTGTTACTTCTGAAGGATTTATTTGCATTTTATACCTCTATCATTTTTTGTTCTAATTGCTTTAACTTAGTTTTAACTGAAGTATCAACCATAATACTTCCTACTTGAATAATTAATCCGGCTATCAAGCTTGGGTCATATGAATAGCTTATACTCAATTTAGATTTAAAATCTTTCGATAATTCATTTTGTATTTTTTGCTCTTCTTCTTCTGACAATTTTTTTGCAGATATAAATTTAGCCTTTAATTCCCCTTTATTTTTTGAAACTAAATTTAAAAAACTTTCAACAATTTTTTCTATAAAAAATAATCTATTTTTAACAACAACAAAATCTAAAAATTTTTTAAGAGTTTTAGCAAAATCATAATTTTTAGATATTAAAGAAATAACTGTTGCTTTATGTTCTTTTGCTATAGTTGGATTTAATATTGTTTCTTTAAATTCAATGCTGGTATTTAATAATTGCTTGATGCTTTTCATGTTTTCTTCAACTTTATCTAAGTCAGAATTTTCCTGTGCTAGCTCATAAAGAGCCACTGCATAGCTTGCTGATGTAGCGCTTGAAAATGTCGATTTTGAACTCAATTTTTGCTCCTATAAAAGACTCGTTTTGTATGAGATTATATTGATAAATTCAACATGTTCTATTGTATCTTTTTGACCTAAAATCCTTAGTTTAGCTGAAATTAATAGGGTCCACATCAACCTCTAGTTTTATTCCAGATAATATTTTTATTTTGTTCAGTGTCTTGAGTAAATATTTTTGTAAAAATATTTTTTTTGGATATCTTATCAAAATTCTACATCTATATTGTTTTTTTATTTTGGTAATGGGTGCCAATACAGGACCTAATATATTCACCTCATTTATCTTAGGAAGTTTTAATTTTATACTAGTTGCAAATTTCATTATTAATAATTCATTTTTACCAGAAATTATTAAAGATATAAGTCTATAAAAAGGGGGGAGTCTTTTTTCTTTTCTTAATAAAAGTTCTTTTTGTAAAAAAGCATGAGGATCATTTTTTGCTATATTTAAAAGCACTTCATCATTGGGAGTGTAAGTTTGAAAGTAAATTGTAGACATATTTCCTTCTCTACCGGCTCTGCCACATAATTGATGATATAATTGCATATTTTTTTCAGCAGATCTAAGATCATAACCATGTGACGAAAAATCTCCATCGACAACTACGATACAATTCAATTTAGGAAAATGAAAACCTTTTGACAACAGCTGTGTACCCACCAAAATATTAACTTCATTATTTTCAATCTTATTTATAAAATCACTGTTTGATTTATTTTTTTTGAGAGTATCGCTAGAAAATATTTCTATTTTTTTACTAGGATATATTTTTTGTAATTCTGCAAAAATTCTTTCAACACCTGGTCCACAAAATAATAAGTCACACTTTAAATTATCTTTACAATTTCTTGATAATAAAGATTTGTAACCACAATAATGACAAAGTAATTTATTTAGTTTTTTATGGAAGTTTAAATTTATATTACAATTGGGGCATTGGAATTTATTGCCACATTTTTTACATATAACAAAAGGCGAGTACCCCCTTCTATTTAAAAAAAATAATACTTGATCTCCTTTATCCAAATATCTATTAACTTTGGATAGTGTTTTATTTGCTATCCAAGTATTTTTTTTTAACTTTTCCGAGTTAAGGTTAATAATTTCAATATTCGGTAAAGATGCTTCTTTATATCTTTTATTTAATTTAGTTAAATAATACTTTTTTGTAACAATATTATTATATGTTTCTACTGAAGGTATTGAAGATACAAGATTTATAGGAATATTTTCTAATGAAGCTCTTGTAATTGCCATGTCCCTGGCGTTATACGATACACCTTCATCTTGTTTATATGAACCATCGTGTTCCTCATCGACAATAATTATTCCTAATTTTTTAAAAGGTAAAAATAGTGCGGATCTGGCTCCAATTACTATTTTAATTTTTCCTTCAGTTATACCCTTCCAAATTATTGATTTATTTTTTTTTGAAGTTCCCGAGTGCCAAATTGCTGGTTCAGACCCAAAAAATTCTTTAAATCTTTTA
>Ga0209709_10004550_pt1 | contig 11133 bp, 7 predicted proteins | sample ArcticOcean_MG_C_2_FD_187435 | JGI IMG/M metagenome (GOLD analysis project Ga0209709, IMG submission 187435) | Marine microbial communities from western Arctic Ocean - ArcticOcean_MG_CB4_136 (SPAdes) (version 2) | ecosystem: Environmental > Aquatic > Marine > Oceanic | place: Arctic Ocean... | reverse complement strand
ATAAAAATAACTGACTTTTTAAAGAAAACAAACAATGAGTAATAAAAAAAATAATATTATCTCAGAGGAGTATGAAAATCAATTTTCATATAAAAAAAGTAAAACCAATTTGAATATTGAGTTTAACAGAATTGCTTTTATTTTTTTTGTATTTTTTGTAATTTCGATAATTTATTCGATACAACTTCTTCATTTAGGGTCTTTAAAAAAAGAGAATGGGTCTAAGCCTTTAATCACTAAGAAAAATTATAGGGTAGATATAATAGATAGAAATGGAAATTATTTAGTTAAATCAGTTAGTTCAATTGATATAGGAATTAGCCCAACAGAAGTAATAGATAAAAAAAAATTATTAATTAATCTAAAGTTGATTTTTCCCAATAAAGACTACAGAGAAATTGAAAAAAAGTTGAATAAAAATAAATTTTTTAAGTTTGAGAAAAATATATCCACAATAAATTATGAAAAGATTATGTCACTGGGAGATAAAGCGATTAGACCAGAGGAAAAATTAACAAGGTTATATCCACAAAAAAATCTTTTTAGTCACATAATTGGACAAATAGATGATGACAATAATGGTATTTCAGGAATAGAAAAATCTTTTGATAAGGAATTAAAGATAACAAAAAAATTATTAAGATTGACAGTAGATACAGATATTCAATTTTTAATAAGAGAAGAGCTATTAAAATTTAATGAAATATTTAGAGCTAAAGGAAGTGCTGCTATTTTGATGGATGTAAATAATGGAGCCATAATTTCAATGGTTTCACTGCCAGATTTTAACCTTAATGAAAGAAAAGCTATTACAGATGTAAATTATATTAATAGAGCAACCAAAGGTGTTTATGAATTTGGTTCTGTTTTTAAAACTTTTACAGTTGCGGCTGGTTTTCATGAAGGTTTGATAGAGCCTAATACTGAATATTTAAATTTAAAAAAACAAATTGAGTGTAATGGTTTCAAAATAAGAGAATATAGCAAGGAAATACCAACTGACATTACGGTCGAGCAAATTTTAATTAGATCAGGAAACATTGGATCTGTTAGAATAGGGCAAAAAATAGGAGAAGAAAAATTTAAGTCTTTTTTAAAAAAGATTGGCGTACAAGGCACAATTGATTTTGATATTCAAGAAGTTGGAAAACCTACTCCAATTAATTGGGGGAAATGCAAATTAGCCACAGCCTCTTATGGTCATGGTATTACAACTACACTTTTACAAATAGCCAAAGGTTATGCAATAGTTACGAATGGTGGGTATGATGTCAAACCAACTATAATTCAAAAAAAGTTAGTTGAAAAATATTCACAAAAAAGAATATTGAACGTAAGTGTTTCAGGTAAGATAAATAAGATACTAGGAAAAATTGTTACAAACAAAGAGGGAACCGCCAAACTAGCGAATGTGAAGGGTTATGATGTAGGTGGCAAAACTGGAACAGCTCAAATATCTAAAAATGGAAGATACACGAGAGATAAAATAAATACATTTGCAGCTATTTTTCCATCACAGAAGCCAAAATACACTTTAATAGTTATGCTGGATGAACCAAAGACTAATAGTGAGTATATTTATTATTATAAAGATGATACGCAACCTACCAAAGGAACGCCATATAACACGGCAGGATGGACATCTGCTGAAGTTGCTGGCAAAATCATAGAAAAAATTGGGCCTATTTTAGCCACAAAATATATAGAAAATTAGCTCACTCATGATCATCGGAAATTTTATTAAAGGGATAGAATTAAAATATAAAAATCATTATTTTTCTGGACTTTGCTTCGATAGTTCAAAGTGTAAAAAAGATAATATTTTCTTTGCGATAAAAGGAACCAAAATAGATGGTAATAAATTTATTAGTCACGCCATTCAAAAGGGTGCAAAAATTATAATTTCCAATCAAAAATTTCAAGGCATAAGAAAAAAAATACTCTTTATAAAATCTTCTAACATAAGAAAGTCCCTATCAGAATTTGCTTACTCAATTTATAAAAATAAACCAAAAAATATAATCGCAGTAACTGGAACAAATGGAAAGTCTTCAATTGCAGATTTTTATTTCCAAATTTTAAAATTTAATAAAAAAAAAGTAGCTTCAATTGGAACCCTAGGTATTAAAACACAAAATTATATAAAAAAAGTTTCAAACACAACTATCGATCCAATTAATTTAAGTATAATTTTGAATAAACTTAAAAAGGAAAGAATTAATGATGTAATATTAGAGGCATCTAGTCATGGACTTAAGCAAAATAGATTAGATGGCCTGCAATTTAAAACTGGTATATTTACCAATTTATCGCATGATCATTTAGATTATCACAAAACATTTAGTGATTATCTTAAATCAAAATTATATCTTTTTGAAAAACTATTAAAAAAAAATGCTAACATAATTACAGACATAGAAATTCCTCAATATAAAAAAATTAAAGAAATAAGCTTAAAAAATAAACTCAATATTGAAACAATTGCAAATAGCAGCAGTAATTTAGAGATAATTTCTCATGAGTATCATAATGAAAAACAAATAGTTAAAATAAGATATAATAAAAATATTTATAAATTTGGAACAAGGTTAATAGGGAAGGTTCAAATTAAAAATATTTTAATGGCAATGATGGCAGCAAAAAAAAGCAGCTTAAGCTTTAAAAAAATTATTAATACAATTGATCATTTAAAACCAGTAAGTGGAAGATTAGAACAAATTGGAGTTATTAAAAATAATTCTAAAGTTATACTAGATTATGCACACACGCCAGATGCACTAGAAGCATCCTTAAAGAGCCTAAAAGAACAGTTTAAAAATAGAAAAATTACAATAGTTTTTGGATGTGGAGGAAATAGAGATAAAGCAAAAAGACCAATGATGGGTAAAATTGTTAATCAATATTGTGATAGAATTTATCTAACAGACGACAATCCAAGATATGAAAACCCTAAAACTATAAGAGCTTCCATAAAAAAAAATATCAATAAATTTAAAATCTATGAGATGTCAAATAGAGCCAATGCCATTAAGAAAGCAATATTTGACCTGAAAACTGGGGATATTTTAATTGTGGCCGGTAAAGGGCATGAAAAAATTCAAGAATATAAAAAAATTAAAAAATTATTTTCCGATCAAGAACAAATATTAAAAAACATTACAATAAAAAATAAAACACTTTCAAGTAATCTTAAACTAAATATTTTGAAGGAATTAAGCAAATCAAATAACATTTCTTCAAAACTAAGAATTAAGAGAGCATCAATTAACTCCAAAGAAATTAAAAAGAATGATATTTTCTTTGCAATTAAGGGTAAAAATAAAGATGGTAATTTATTTGTTAATGAAGCCTTTGTTAAGGGGGCATCTCTAGCAATAGTCAATAATCAAAAAAAATCAAAAAAAAAAATAGTAGTAAAGGATACTTTAAAATTTTTAACTGAAGCTTCCTCCATTCTAAGAGAAAATCTATCAAGTAAAATTATATCAATTACTGGTAGTTGTGGAAAAACTTCACTTAAAGAATTAACAGGAAAAGTATTTAATAAAATTAGTCAAACTACCTATTCTCCAAAATCATTTAATAATAAATTTGGCGTTCCATTAAGTTTATTTAATTTAAAAAAAGATGATGCTTTTGGTATTTTTGAGATTGGAATGGATAAAAAAGGAGAAATTGACTATTTATCAAAAATTATAAAACCTGATGTTGGTGTGATTACAAATATTTCCTATGCTCACATCAACAATTTTAAAAATATTAATCAAATAGCTTTAGCTAAAGCAGAGATTATTGAAAACATAAAAGAAGATGGTTATCTTATTCTAAATAAAGACGATAAATTCTATAATTTTCACTCAAAAAAAGGATTAAAAAGAAATTTGAAAATTCTTTCTTTTAGTTTAAAGAATAAAACTGCAACAGCCAATTTAGATTCAATTTCAAAAGAAAAATCTAAATATAAAATTTCTATAAATATTAATATAAAAAAAAAATACTTTTATTCAAATTCTTTTTTTGAAAATGATCTAAAAAACCTCCTATCAGCAATTACAATTATATCAATTTTCAAAAATATACATAAATTAGATAAAAATATTTTTTATGATCATGAAACAACAAATGGTCGAGGAGATATAGTAAAAATAAAGTTATTTAAAAAAATATTTTATCTTGTAGATGAAAGCTACAACTCAAATCCGCTATCATTAAAATCAGCATTAAACAATTTTGATATGATTAAAGTTAATAATTCAAAAAAACATTTAGTGCTTGGTGACATGTTAGAACTAGGAAAATATTCAAAAAAATTACACCTAGCAATTGGAAAAGATATTAATAAAACTTCTCTCAAAAATGTTAATGTTATTGGTGAACATGTTAAATGGACCTTCAATACCCTTAATAAGAATAAAAAAGGGATTATTATAAAATATAAATCTCAAATAATTGATTTGATTAAAAACAATTTAAATAATAATGATTATTTAATGATTAAAGGTTCAAATTCTACAGGACTTAACAGTCTAACTAATCAAATAAAATCAGGTAAAATCAATGCTTTATAATCTTATTTCTGAATTAGTAGATCAATACAGCTTCCTCAATGTGTTCAAATATCTTACCTTTCGAACAGGTTTAGCAATGTTCACCTCCATGGTCGTTGTCCTATTAGTCGGCACATCATTTATTAAATTTTTTTCTGTCAGAAAAATTTTAGATCCAATAAGAGAAGATGGTCCAACAGAACATATTATAAAAAAAATTGGAACACCCACAATGGGAGGTGTTCTAATATTACTAGGTTTGTTTTCAGGAATACTTTTATGGGGAGACTTGTCTAATTATCACATATGGTTTTTACTTTATATAGTAACAAGTTTTGGTTTACTTGGAGCTTATGATGATTATAAAAAAATAAGATTCAAAAATTCATCTGGTATTTCATTTAGATTTAAACTTGGTTCGCAAATTTTAATAGCAATTACAGGTACACTTGGATTGTCTATATTATCTCAAAATGCTGAACTAACAAATTTATATTTTCCTTTTTTTAAAAATTTAATTATAAACTTAGGTTGGTTCTTTATACCATTTTCTGTATTTATAATTGTAGGTTCTTCAAATGCGGTTAATCTTACTGATGGACTTGATGGATTAGCAACAGTACCAGTTATATTGGTAGCTGGATGTTTTGCATTTATTAGTTATGTCACAGGAAATATAGTATTTTCAGAATATTTAAACATACCCTACCTAGAGGGTATGGGGGAGGTATCTGTCTTTTGTGGTTCAATCATTGGAGCATGTCTAGGTTTTTTATGGTTTAATGCGCCACCTGCTAAAATATTTATGGGTGATACAGGATCTTTAGCACTAGGTGGATCGTTAGGAGCGATTGGAATAATTACTAAGCATGAAATAGTTTTGGCGATAACTGGTGGTTTGTTTGTTTTAGAGGCTGTTTCAGTTATTGTGCAAGTACTATCTTTTAAGTTAACAGGAAAAAGAGTTTTTAGAATGGCCCCTATTCATCATCATTTTGAAAAAAAAGGTTGGGCAGAATCTACTATTGTAATTAGGTTTTGGATTATTTCAATAATTCTTGCAATGATTGGGTTGGCAACATTGAAACTTAGATAATGTTAAATAATTTAAATATTTTTTATAAGAAAAAAATTTTAATATATGGTTTGGGGAAAAGTGGTTTATCTGTTTTTAAATTTTTAAAAAAAAATAACGAAATCACTACACATGATGATAAATTCAAAATTGATAATAAAAAAATAACAAAAATAAAATTTGACTGTATAATAATTAGTCCAGGAATAGACATTAATAAATGCAGCTTAAGTGAATTTTTAAAAAATAATTATAAAAAAATTTATACAGACTTGGATATTTTTTATAACCATTATAAGAAAAACAATAAGATAACAATTACTGGAACAAACGGCAAATCAACCACTGCTAAGATGCTATGTAACATATTAAACGATCAAAAAGTAGATGCTCGACTAGTAGGTAATATTGGCAATCCAATACTTTTAGAGAAAAAAGTAACAAATAAAACAGTTTTTGTAATTGAGGCTTCATCATATCAGCTAGAATACAGTAAATTATTTAAATCAAATATATCATTAATTTTAAATATATCGCCGGACCATCTTGAAAGGCATAAGACTATAAACAAATATGTAAGTGCTAAATTTAAACTAATAAAAAACCAATCTAAGAAAGATTTTGCTATTTTAAATACAAAAAATTTTTATATCAAGAGAGAATTAGAATCTAAAAATTTTTTACCTAAAATAATAAAAATTGAAAAAGACATAGATAATATTTTCTTAAAAAAAATAAATAATCAATATTTTAACACCATCGGAAACAAAGAGAATTTAAAATTTATTTTAGAAGTTGCTAAGATATTAAAGCTTAAAAAGGATATTTTAGTTAAAACATTAAAAAAATTTAAGGGGCTAAAATATAGACAAGAAATAGTTTTTCATTCAAAAAAATTAACAATCATTAATGATTCTAAGGCCACAACCTTTTCTTCATCGGTAAGTTTGTTAAAATCTCTAACTAATGCTTACTGGATAGTTGGCGGTCAAGCTAAAAAAGGAGATAAATTATTATTGTCAAAAAAAGACTGTAAAAATATTAAAGCATATATATTTGGAACTAATAAAAATTTTTTTATAAGTAAATTAAAAAAAATAATGAAATATGAATTTTTTTTAGATTTAAAAAGTGTAATTAAAAAATTATCTTTAGAGATCAAAGTTGATAAAAATACAATCCATAAGACAATTTTATTTAGCCCATCAGCAGCCTCATTTGATACTTTTAAAAACTTTGAAAAACGTGGTGAGTATTTTAATCAACTTATTAAAAAATATATAAATGTTTAATTTCAATTCAGTATATAGATATTATTATGAGTGGTGGAAAAATATAGATAAAACACTTTTTATATTAATAGTATTATTATTTAGTTTAGGGTTATTTTTTTCTCTAGTATCAACTTCATTAATTGCCTCTGATAAATTAGATACCAATAACTATTTTTTCTTTTTTAAACATTTAATATTTATTTGCATTGGAATGATTATTTTAATTTTTTTTTCATCATTAAATGAAAAAAATCTTTTTAAGTTTTCGATCTATCTTTTTTTTATCTCTTTATTTCTATTATTTTTAGTACAAATTTTAGGCGCAGAAGTAAAAGGTTCTAGAAGATGGCTTAATATTTTTTTTCTACCTAGATTTCAACCGATTGAATTAGTTAAACCATTTATAATTATTTTTATTGCTACGATCTTATGTATTGAAAAAAATTTTAATATTTATTTTAAGTATTTATTAACCTTCATTGCTATTATTCCGGTCTGTCTTTTGCTGATGATGCAACCCGATATTGGCCAAGCACTGCTTGTCTTTTTATCTTGGTCTATATTAGTTTTTATTTCTGGCATAAGTTTACCGATAATCTTAACTATTATTGGTTCTTCTTTGTTATCTTTGGCTTATATGGTTTTTTCTATTGCAAAATTTGGTTACATAAAAAGTAGAATTCAATCATTTTTTAATCCAATTGATGGAACTCATATTTTCCAGCCTAACAAAGCAATAGATGCTATTAGTAACGGTGGCTTTTTTGGAAAAGGAATTGGTGAAGGTACTTTAAAAAATAAAGTACCAGAAGCTCACACTGATTATATTATCTCAGTAATTTCAGAAGAGTTTGGTGTTGTGGCAATTGTACTATTATTAATTTTATTTTTATTTTTTATCTACACTGTTTTTAAAAAAATATACGTAGAAAAGAATGAAAAAATTAAATTAGTTCTAACTGGAAGTGTATGCTTAATTATTATTCAAGCTTTAATTCATATTGGTGTCAATATTAGGTTGCTCCCCACAACAGGCATGACTTTACCTTTTTTAAGTTATGGCGGCTCATCCATTGTAGGCATATCGATATTATCTGGAATAATATTAAATTTGACCAAAAGAAAAGTTGATTAAATGAGAAAAAAAATTTTAATTAGCACAGGTGGATCGGGTGGTCATGTCGTGCCTGCAACTATACTGCATGAACAACTAAAAGATCAATTTGATGTGTCTATGACAACAGACCTTAGGGGCATGAAGTTTCTAGATAAAAATAAATATAACTTGGAAATTTTTAACATAACCCCATTATCAAAAAATATTTTTTTATTACCTTTTCAATTTTTTTTTGTAATTTATCTAATTCTAAAATCTATTTTTTTTTTAAGAAAAAAAAGAATAGATATATTAATTTCAACAGGTGGCTATATGTCCCTACCTCTGTGTTTAGCTTCAAAAATTTTGAAGATTAGACTTTTTTTATTTGAACCAAATATGGTTATAGGAAGATCTAATAGATTCTTTATTAAGTCTTGCGAAAAGATTTTTTGTTATTCTAATAAGATTAAAAATTTTCCAAATAGATATATAAGCAAGATAAGTGTAATTCCGGCATTACTAAGAAAAAAATTTTATGATGTTAAAAAATCTGATGGCATTGATAAAAATATTAATTTATTAATAATAGGAGGAAGCCAAGGAGCAAAGATATTTGACACTTTGCTTAAAACCTCAATAATTGAATTATCTACCAAATATAGTTTAAAAATCTATCAACAGACTAATTTAATTAATTTTGAAAATTTAAAAAAATTTTACAAAAATAATGATATTAATTGTGAATTATTTGATTTTAATGAAGATATTTCAAATCTAATGTGTAAAGCCAACATTTGCCTTACTAGAGCGGGTGCTTCAACTTTAGCAGAGTTAGTCTTTTTAAATTTACCCAGTGTAGCAATACCACTACCCACCTCAAAAGATAATCATCAATTTGAAAATGCTTTTTTTTATAATAAAGTTGGGTGTAATTGGATTTTAAATCAAAATGAAATTAATGAAGGTACTATAGTAAATAAACTAGTTAATATTATAAATAACAAAGAAGAATACTTAGTTAAAAAAATAAATATGAAAAATTTTAGCTATCAAAACACATGGAATAATATAAATCAGAAAATTATATCTGTTATTAATGAAAATTGAATTAGCAAAAACTGAAATTATATATTTTGTTGGAATAGGTGGAATTGGCATGAGTGGTCTTGCACTTATAATGAAAAGAATGGGCTTTAATGTTCAGGGTAGTGATTTGGTCATTAATAAAAATATTGAAAGACTAAAGAAAGATAAAATTAAAGTTAACATAGGACATAATAAAAAAAATATAATAAGTGCCACAATTGTGGTTATTTCATCTGCTATAAAAAAAAATAACCCAGAGTTAATAGAGGCTAAAAAAAAACAACTCCCAATTTACAAACGTGGAGAAATGCTAGCTAACATAGTGTCTTTGACTAAAAATATTGTTGTGACTGGATCTCATGGTAAAACTACAACAACATCTTTATTGGCAGCAATATTTTCAAAAACAAAATTAGACCCGACTATCATAAATGGTGGAGTTCTTAACGCAATTAGAAGTTCAGCGAAGCTTGGAAAAAGTGATTGGTGCATACTAGAAGCAGACGAGTCAGATGGTAGCTTTATTCACGTGCCGCCAACTTATTCTATCGTCACAAATATAGACCGTGAACATATGGATTATTATAATTCAATAAATGATCTTAAAAATTTATTTATAAAGTTTATTAATAAAGTTCCATCTTTTGGAAAATCATTTATTTGTATTGACGATAAAAATAATAAAGATTTATTAAAAAAGATAAAAATAAAAAACTTCTATACATACGGAGTTAATCCAAAATCACAATTTCACATTAGAAATATTAAACAAGCAAAAGAGCTTTCAGAATATGATTTAGCAATTAATTTACCAGGAAAAAAAATTATAGTTATTAATAAAATTAAGATACCTCTTCTTGGGATTCATAATATTTTAAATTCAACAGCTGCTGTCGCAGTATCATTAACAATTGGAATTTCTCAAAATGTAATAAAAAGTGGATTAAAAGAATTCAAAGGAGTTCAAAGAAGATTTAACAAAATTTTTACTCATAGAGAAACTGCCTTTTATGATGATTATGCACATCATCCGACAGAAATTAAAGAAGTTTTAAATGGAGTTAGAGCTGCTTATAAAAAAGAAGAAGTTATATGCGTTTTCCAACCACACAGAATATCTAGATTGAAAGATCTTAAAAAGGAATTTAGTTTATCTTTTAAGAAAGCAGATACTGTTATCTTATGCCCAGTTTATGCAGCTGGTGAAAAAATAAAATTAGGGTTTAGTTACGACAGCTTTGCAAAAGATATTATTAAAAACTCAAGGGTCAAACTATTTATGGTAAAGGATCAACACGAATTAGCAAAATTAATAAAAAATACGATTTATGGAAAAAAAATAGTTGTTGGCATGGGAGCTGGTACCATTTCAGCTTGGATGAAGAAACTACCAAATTTAATATAATGCCATCAGAAGAATTAAAAAAATTTTCAAATGAAGTTAGTAGTAAAATTTATTTTGATTATGATTTAAAAAAGAGTAATTGGTTTAATATTGGTGGTAAAGCCAAAATTTACTTTAGACCAGATAATTTAGCTGATTTAATGCTATTTTTAAAAAGATTTGGAAATAAAGAAAAAATTTATATTTTAGGTGCGGGATCAAATACACTTATAAATGATAATACATTTGATGGTGCGGTTATTAGATTAGGAAAAAATTTTTCTAACATTTCAATGCTACCTAATGGTGTAATAGTTGCAGGTAGCGCTTGTCTTGATAAAAAATTATCAGATTTTGCCCTAGAAAATGAAGTAGGTGGTTTAGAATTTTTAGCATGCATACCAGGTACTGTTGGTGGCGGACTTAAAATGAATGCTGGGTGTTTTAATAAAGAATTTAAAGATATACTAATCTCCATACAAGCAATTGACAAAGAAGGTAGAGTACTAACAATACCAGCAAATAAGATTATTTTTAAATATCGGAACAATGATTTACCAGACGAATTAATATTTTTAAGTGCTTCTTTTAAAGGTGAAAAAAAAGATAAAAGTAAAATACAAAAAAAAGTTTTTGAATTAAAAAGTAGAAAAGATAACATCAAGCCA
>Ga0209709_10004549_pt1 | contig 11135 bp, 9 predicted proteins | sample ArcticOcean_MG_C_2_FD_187435 | JGI IMG/M metagenome (GOLD analysis project Ga0209709, IMG submission 187435) | Marine microbial communities from western Arctic Ocean - ArcticOcean_MG_CB4_136 (SPAdes) (version 2) | ecosystem: Environmental > Aquatic > Marine > Oceanic | place: Arctic Ocean... | reverse complement strand
TATTTTTTTTTTATTTCTTTTATATTTCTTCTTCTGGTGCCTTTTGTTGGTGTTGAAATTAAAGGATCAAAGAGATGGTTGGATTTATTTATTTTTCCAAAATTTCAACCAATAGAATTGGTAAAACCATTATTTATTCTTTATGTAGCTAAAATCATTATTTTAAATAATAAAATGAACATTTATAGTAGATATTTACTTTCTTTTTTTATTCTGTTTTTTATTTCATTTTTGCTAATTAATCAGCCAGACCTTGGACAAACATTACTACTGTTAGCTTCGTGGCTGATCATGATATTTGTTTCTGGTTTTAACATGTTAATTTTAACAATTTTAGGTTTTACTGTTCTATTTATTATCTTTTTTCTAGTGTACTTTTTTCCTACAAAATTTGGTTATATTTTTTTAAGAGTACAAAATTTTATCAATCCAAGTAAGGGTGATAATTTTCAAACACAAAAAGCGCTTGATGCTATCAAACAGGGAGGGCTTACAGGACAAGGAATGGGAGAGGGTATTCTGAAAGAAAAAGTTCCTGAGGCACACACTGACTATATAGTAGCTGTTATTTCAGAAGAGTTTGGTGCTTTATTTGTTCTATTTATAGTCATTTTATTTCTAATACTGAGCTACAAAGTGTTAAATAAAGTTTTTTTCGAGAAAGATGAATTTTTAAAATTAGCTTTAGTGGGCTTAACTTCAATATTAATCATTCAGACATTTATACATATTGGAGTAAATACTAGATTGCTCCCAACAACCGGCATGACCCTGCCCTTTTTAAGCTACGGAGGATCATCACTTATTGGAAATTCTATAATAGCTGGTGTTATTTTGAATTTTACCAGAAAAGACTCTACAAGATATTTTGAAGATGAATAAAAAAATTATTTTTACCACTGGAGGAACGGGCGGCCATATTTTTCCAGCAATTAATCTTATGAAATTTTTTTCAAAAAAAGGAAACAAAATTTTATTAATAACAGACAAAAGAGGTAAGAATTTTGTAGATAAAAATTCAAAATACGAATCTATGATTATAAAAGTGAGCTCACCGACAAACAAAAACTTTATTAAAAAAATATTTTCCTTAATAGTAATATTTTCTGCAATTTTGAAATCAATTTTAATTATAAAAAAAGAAAAACCAAACTTAATTTTTGGTTTTGGAGGTTATGTTTCTTTTCCTATTTCGTTTGCTTCTAAATTTTTTAAAATACCATTAGTAATTTATGAAAATAATTCCACTTTAGGAAGGGCTAACAAAAAATTAGCACCGATAGCAAAAAAGATTCTTTTAGGGATTAAAACACCATCAAATTTTATCGCAAAATATCAAAGTAAAACTATTTGCATTGGTAATATCTTAGATGAAGATATTATTAATTATTTAACTAAATCAAAAAAAGAAAATAATAAAATTTTTTCTATTTTAGTTTTGGGTGGTAGTCAAGGTTCTGAAATTTTTGGACAAATCATACCCCCGGCTATTAAAATGATAAAAAAGAAAGGTTTTGAAATTCAAATTAATCAACAGTGTGTAAAAGATCAAAAAAATTCAATAATTAATTTTTATAACAAAAATGACATTAAAAATAATGTCTTTACATTTTCAAATGATATTTTAAAGATGATAGCATTGAGCGATTTAGCTATTTCTCGTTGTGGAGCTTCAGCAACAGCAGAATTAGTGCAAATGAAGACGCCATTTATAGCTGTACCCTTACCTCAATCAATTGATAATCATCAATATTTAAATGCAAAACATTATAATGATAAAGGCTATTGTTGGATGATGGAGCAGAAAAATCTTAGTATCATAAACTTATTTAATTTAATAATAAGTATTCTGAATGATAAAAAAAAATTAGAAAATATTAGATTTAATATGAAAAAAAATAATAGTAGAGACGTTTATTTAAAAGCTGAAAATGCCGTTAAGGAATTTATTTAAAAATGAAAATAAATATTGCTAGCAATGAAATTATCCATTTTATTGGTATTGGAGGTATAGGCATGAGTGGTCTTGCCCAAATCATGAACAACATGGGTTTTGTAGTTCAAGGTAGTGATTTAAATAGCAATAAAAATACCGACCGATTAACAAAAGTCGGTATTAAAGTTTATTTTAATCATAATATTAAAAATATTAATAAAGTTACAATGGTAGTAATTTCTTCTGCTATTAAAAAAAATAACTGTGAACTAAAAGCATCTAAAGATAAAAAAATACCAGTTTTTAAAAGGGGTGAAGTGCTAGCTAATGTAGTTGCTCTTAAGAAAAATATAGTTGTGGCTGGTTCTCATGGCAAAACAACATCAACATCATTAGTTTCAAATATTTTATCAAAAGCCGGCCTAGATCCAACTGTAATTAATGGCGGGGTCATTAATTCTTTAAAAAATACAGCACATCTAGGAAAAGGAGAGTGGGCTGTTATAGAATCTGACGAATCTGATGGAAGTTTTTTAAAATTACCAGTAACATATTCAATAGTAACTAATCTTGATAAAGAACATTTAGATTTTTATGGTAATTTTAATAAATTAAAAAATAGTTTTTATTCATTTATCAACAAAACTCCATCTTTTGGCAAATCAATTGTTTGCTTGGATAATGAAAATTTAAAATCAATATTGTCAAAATGTAATAATAATAATTTTTTAACTTATGGATTTGATAAAAAATCAAATTACCAAATTTTAAATTTAAGAAAAAATTCAACTTACTCAACTTTTGATTTAAAAGTTAGTTTAATAGGATCCGACACTTATAAAATTAAAAATATAGAAGTTAATTTATTGGGCGATCATAATGTATCTAATGCTACAGCCTCAATTGCTGTTGCTTTAAATATTGGAATTAAAATAGGTACTATAAAAAAAGCACTAAAAAAGTTTTCTGGAATACAGCGAAGATTTACAAAAATATTTTCTATCAATAAAGTAGATTTTTATGATGACTATGCTCACCATCCCACTGAAATAAAAGCATTACTAAATGGAACAAAAGATGTTTATAAAAAAAGGAAAATAGTGAGTGTTTTTCAGCCACACAGGTATTCTAGAGTTAAACTCTTAAAAAATGATTTTGCACAATCTTTCAAACTAAGCAATACAGTAATTCTTTGTCCAGTGTATGCAGCAGGTGAAAAAATAGATTATAATTTTAATCAAGAAACTTTTTCTAAATTAATTGCAAAAAAATCATCTACTCAAGTTATTAATATAAAAAATAAAAACGAATTAAAACAATACATTAAAAAAAATATTTTAATTGATGAAGTTGTTATTTGCATGGGGGCAGGAAGTATTTCTACCTGGATAAGGGAAATTAGCAAAGAAATTTAATGAACTTAATATCACAAGTAGAAAATATTAAAGAAAAAATTTCTGGAAAGATTACGTTCAACGAGAATCTGTCGAAACTTTCATGGTTCAATTTGGGAGGTCCAGCAAAAGTTATATTTCGCCCACAAAATTTAAAAGAACTTTCATTTTTTTTAAAAAAAATAAGTGGAATTGCTGAAATTAAAGTTATAGGAGCTGGCTCTAATATACTAATCAGAGACAGAGGTTTTGATGGAGTTATTATTAAATTTGGAAAATCATTTTCTCATATATCATTATTAAAATCAGATACAATAATAGCAGGAGTGTCAGTCAAAGATAAAAATATTTCAAGTTTTGCTTTAGAAAACTCATTAACAGGTTTTGAGTTTTTATCATGCATTCCAGGAGTAATTGGTGGTGGCGTAAGAATGAATACAGGCTGTTATGGTGATGATATATCCAAGATATTATTGTCAGTTCAAGCAATGGATTATTCAGGTAATATTAAAGTTATACATGCATCAGACATAAAATTTCATTATCGAGGATCTAATTTAAAAAATGATTTAATTTTCATTAGCGCAACTTTTAAAGGAATAAAAGATAGTAAATTAAGTATTAAAAAAAAAATAAATCATTTTTTAAAAAAAAAAGAAAAATCACAGCCTTCAAAAGTTAAAACGTGTGGCAGCACCTTTAAAAATCCAGAAAATAACAAAGCATGGAAACTTATTCAAGATTCTGGCTGTGGTGGAATGAAAATAGGAGATGCTCAAATTTCAGATAAACATTGTAATTTTTTTATAAACAATGGAAATGCAAAATCAAAAGATTTAGAAAAACTAATTATTCAAGTAAAGGATAAAGTGTTTAAAAATACAGGGATCAAACTAGAATTAGAAGTTCAAATTATAGGAAAAATTTAATGAAAAATTTAATCGTCATACTGTTGGGAGGCTTATCAAATGAAAGAAAAATAAGTTTTTTAACAGGAAAAGCGTGTTCTAGTGCTTTAAAAAAAAAGGGTTTTAAAACTGTAAATTTGGATGCGCGAGGACATTTTGTTGAAGAACTTAAAAAATTAAAACCAAAAATAGTTTTAAACGCTCTTCATGGAAAATATGGTGAAGATGGATTTGTTCAAAGCATACTAGAATCTTTAAAGATAAAGTACACGCATTCTGGAGTGCTTTCTTCAAGCTTAGCGATGGATAAAGAATTATCAAGAATATTGTTCAAGAAAAATAATTTACAAGTACCAAAATATGTACTGTTACAAAAGGGAGTAAAATTTAATTTAAATAAAAAAATTAAAGTTAATAGATTAAAATTTCCATTAGTAATAAAACCAAATAGTGAAGGTTCAAGTTTAGGAGTTTACATTTGCAATAATATTAAGGAGTTAAGTAGTAAGTATAAAAAATTATCAAAAAAATATGAAAAAATTCTAGTTGAAAAATATATCCCTGGCAGAGAAATTCAGGCAGCAGTTATGGGAACAAAAGCTTTAGGTGCTATTGAATTAATACCAAAAAGAAATTTTTACGATTATGAAGCTAAATATTCAAATGTAGCGCAAACTAGACATATAATGCCAGCTCCTCTATCAAAAAAAAAATATAGAGAAGTTCTAGTTTTAGCTCGAAAAGCTCATAAAATTTTAGGTTGCAAGGGCATTACTAGATCAGATTTTAGATTTTTCAAAAATAAATTTTATTTATTAGAAACCAATACACAACCAGGTATGACTAAATTATCGCTTGTACCCGAAATTGCAAGATATTGTGGAATTAAATTTGACGATCTTGTTTTATGGATGATTAGAAATGCTAGTTATAATAGATGAATAAGTTTTATAGAATTTTTTTATTATTAATAGCTCTAATATTTTTAACAACCTACAATCCTATAGAATTTACAAATTTCAAAAAAGAAGAAAAATTTTTTTTTAAAATAAAACAGATAGAAATTGTAAATAATAAAATAATTGAGTCTCGAGACATATTCAAAAGGTTAGAACATTTAATTACCAAAAATATTTTTTTTATTAAAAAAGCTGATATAAATGAACCACTCAAAAAAATTGAATTTTTAGATAAAATTGAAGTAAAAAAAAAATATCCTAACACAATTATAATAAAAATATATGAAACCGAACCTATTGCTATAGTTTTTAAGAATAATAAAAAATATTTATTAGACGATTCATCAAATTTAATTTCTTATAAAAAAATATCAGAAGATTATTATCCAACTATTTTTGGCGAAGGTGCAGAGTATAGCTTTGCAGATTTTTTTTCTAAATTAAAAGAATCAAATTTTCCACATGAGATAGTAAAAAATTACTACTACTTTCAAATAGGTAGGTGGGATTTAGAGTTATTAAATGACAAAATAATTAAACTGCCAACAAATAAAACTGAAAAAGCTTTTCATCTAGCAATTAAATTATTAGATCATGAAAATTTTAAGAACTATAATATTATTGATTTAAGAATAGAGAGTAAGGTAATAGTAGAATAATGATTTATAATGAAGCAATAGGAATAATCGAACTTGGTAATATAAAAATAAAATGTGTAATTTTTAAAATTAATAATAATAATACTTCAAAAATTCTATCTACAGCATTATGCGACTCAGAAGGTATTCATAATGGTGTTGTAGTAAATTTGTCCAAAGCATCAGATGTAATCAGGCTATGCATAGGTAGAGCTGAAAAAAAGGCTGAAGTTTCTCTAAAAAGAATTAATGTTATTATTGAGCAGGCTGAATTTTTATGTACCAAACTCTCAAAAAATAGAAAAATCAATGGATCCAAGATTCATAAAGATGATATTACTTTTTTACTTAAAGAAGCAAAAAAACAAGTAACACTTAATGATAATACTCAATCAATAATTCATATTTTTAACCACAATTATATCGTAGACGGAAAAAAATTTATCGAGGAGCCTATTGATGTCTACGCTAATTATTTAAGTCATGAAATGACTTTTGTTACTATGCCAAAAAATAATATAAAAAATATAAGTCAGGTATTTATTGATTGCGATATAGAGGTAGAAAGATTTATTTCATGCACGTTTGCATTAGCAATACAATTGTTAAACAATAATGATCTGCAGTTTGGTTCAATCTTAATAGATATGGGATTTGAAAAAACTAGTTTAGGGATATTTAAAAATTTAGCACTTATAAATTCTATGACACTACCCATAGGTGTGAATCATATTACAAAAGATGTTTCAAAAGTTTGTTTATTAAATTTAGATGAATCAAAAAATATAGTAAAAAAAATTGATTTTTCTTTTCAAGATAATAAAAAAGTTTTTGATAAAAACGAACTGTTAATTCAAAGTTATTTTGAACATACTAATTTTAGAAAAATTAGTAAAAATTTATTATTAAATGTTATTCAAGATAGATTAAATGAAATATTTGAAGAATTAAAAAAACAAATAATTTTATCAGGGTTCGACCCAAAACTTGGAAATAATTTATATATCACAGGAGGAGGATCTAATTTTATAAATTTATCCATATATTGTTCAAAATTTTTTAACTCTGATGTAAAAAAAAAAGAATTAACACAAAATGCAAAAGAATTACCCGGACGAGAAGATGATTTTTTGGCTTGTTTTGGCGCACTTAAACTAATTAAAGATGGCTGGGAAACAGAGGCTATCCCACAGTTAAAAAGTAGTGGCAGTGATAAAAATAATTTTTTTTCCAAAATTTTTAATAATTTAACATAAAATTATTATTGTATTTTTTGGTAATATAAGTTTTCTACTAAGCTTTTCCTATTTTTTGTATATAATTTAGTATGTCTTCAGAAATGCAAAAAACAATTAAAGATATTATTGAACTAGAGGGCATAGGCCTTCATAACGGCATAAAAGCAAAACTTTCTTTAAAGCCAGCAGCAGTTAATTCAGGCATCAAATTTAAAAGAACAGATATTGATAATAATAAAAATATTATTGAAGCAAATTATAATAATGTTAATTCGCCAGTATTGTGTACCAAAATACAAAATTCTGATGGCGTTTCTGTATCTACTATAGAGCATTTGATGGCAGCATTTTATGGAGAAGGGATAGATAATGTCTTAGTTGAAGTTAATGCTTCAGAGATTCCTATAATGGATGGGTCAGCTTTTGATTTTGTGGAGGCTATTAGATCAATTGGAATAGAAGAACAAAAAGAAAAAAGAAAATTTATTAAAGTTTTAAAAAAAATAGAAGTAAGAGATGGTCTTAAACATATATCTATTGAACCACTTCAAAAAGATTTAATAATTGATTTTGAAATAGTGTATAAAAACCCATTAATTAGAACTAGAAGAAAAGAATTTAAATTAAGTACTGGAAATTTGACTTCAGTATATAACGCAAGAACATTTTGTTTATATGAGGATATTGAACAAATACAAAAGCAAGGGTTAGGTAAAGGAGGATCTTTAGAAAATGCTATTGTGGTCAAAGAAAACAAAATACTAAATGATGATGGACTTAGACATAGACATGAGTTTGTAGAGCATAAAATATTAGATTGTTTGGGAGATCTTATGCTCTCAGGACATAGAATATTTGGTCATATTAAAACTTCACAAGGTGGTCACCAACTAACAAATGTTTTGTTAAAAAAATTTCTTTCAAATAAATCAAATTGGGAATTTGAAAGTTTTGAAGAGAGAGAGAAAGTCACAGAAAGTGGCTACATTAGACCTATACCTGCTAATGCATAAATAAATGAAAGTTAAGTAAATTGTAATAATCAAATTTTTTGATAAAGTAATTGATTATCTAAAATGCCTATAAAAATACTTGCTTTATTATTTTCAATTTTATTATTATTTTCCTGTTCTAAAAAAAATAAAGAAATTATTTTAAATGATGTAAATGATGAGGAAGCAGTTATTGCTCTTTATGAAGAAGCACTTGAATCTCTTAAGAAAGGAGATGCATTTTTTGCAGGAAACAAATTTAGGGAAGTTGAATCTTTATTACCCCAAACAACATGGGCCGCCAAAGCTAGTCTAATGGCTGCTTACTCAGAATATACAAGAAATTCTTACTCTACTAGTGTTTTTGATTTAGAAAGGTATATTAAGAATTATCCAGCAGATGAAAATATACCTTATGCTCATTATCTAATAGCAATATGCTTTTATGAACAAATTTTAGATGAAAAAAAAGATTTACAACCACTGCTTTTAGCACAAAAAAAGTTTAATTTTGTAATATCAAATTTTCCTGAAACTGATTACGCAACTGACGCAAAGTTTAAAATAGGTTTAATTATAAATCAGTTGGCAGCTAAAGAAATGTCTATAGCAAGGTATTATATAAAAACTAAAAAATGGATTCCAGCACTTAATAGACTTAAGTCAGTTAAAAAAAATTATGACAAAACTATTTTTATAGAAGAAGCGCTTCATAGACTTGTTGAAGTTTATTATAAAATTGGATTAGTCGAAGAAGCAAAAAAAGCTGCATTAATACTGGGTTATAACTATGGCTCTAGTGAATGGTACAAAAAAAGTTATAAAGTATTTAATAAAGAGTATAAGCCTTTAGAAGAAAATAAAGAGAAGGAAATGGGTCTAATAAGAAGAAAAATAAAAGATTTGTTAAAGTAAAAATTCATGAAAAGAAAAGAAATTGAGCAAAATTATAAAAAAAAAATTAATAAACTTAAAAAATATAACCATGCATATTTTGAGAAAGATAATCCTATTGTTATTGATCAAGAGTATGATGTTATTAAACAAGAAATTATTGAACTTGAAAAACAATTTAATTATTTAAAAAATAAAAACTCGCCAAGTATCAACGTTGGCTATGAAGCGTCTAATAAATTTAAAAAAACAAAACATTTAAAACCAATGCTTTCACTATCCAATGCGTTTGAAAAAGATGATATGAAAGATTTTTTAAGTAAAATTGGTAACTTTTTAAATAGTAAAGATTTAAATATAGAACTTTCTTCAGAGCCAAAAATAGATGGTATATCTGCGTCATTAACTTATAAGAACGGTTTATTAATTAAAGGTCTGTCAAGAGGTGACGGTATTGTGGGAGAAGATATTTTGCAAAATTTAATGACGATCAGCACAATCCCAAAAAAAATATATGACAAAAATATACCTAAAATTCTTGAAATAAGAGGAGAAGTTTATATAGGAAAAAAAGATTTTGAGACAATTAAAGATAATTTTGCAAACCCTAGAAATGCTGCCGGAGGATCATTAAGACAAAAAGATTCAACCAAAACATCAAAAATACCATTAAAATATTTTGCTTATGGCTTTGGGGTTGTTGAACCAATGATATTTAAAAATCAATCTGAGTTTATTAATAAAATTAAACAGTGGGGGTTCTCAGTTAATCCAAATAATCAAGTAGTAAAAGGCTTAGATCAAATTGAAAAACAACATAACTCTGCAGAAGAAGCTAGATCATCATTAGATTATGATATTGATGGTTTAGTTTATAAAGTTAATAATTTACAGTTGCAATCTAGATTAGGTAATACTTCTAATTCACCAAGATGGGCTATTGCATATAAATTTTCATCAGAAAAAGCTACCACAAAAATTAAAGATATAGTTATTCAAGTTGGAAGAACAGGAGCTATAACTCCGGTTGCAAAAGTAGAACCAGTTACTGTGGGCGGGGTAGTTGTTTCTAACGCAACATTACATAATGAAGATGAAATTAATAGAAAAGATATACGTATTGGAGATACTATAACTATTCAAAGAGCAGGTGATGTTATCCCGCAAGTAGTTGCCGTTGATAAACTAAAAAGAAAAAAAAATAGTATTAAATATATTTTTCCAGAAAAATGTCTTTGTGGATCAAAAACAAAAAAAGAAATTAGCACTTCAACCAATAAAGAAGATGCAGTGAGAAGATGTGTAAAAGGATATGATTGCAGTTTTACCGCACGAGAAAAGTTAAAACATATTGTTTCAAAAGAAGCATTTGATATAGATGGGCTTGGAAAAAAAGTTATTGATCAGTTTTGGGATTTAAAATTAATTAAATCACCAGCTGATATTTTTAAAATAAATTATGATAAAATTAAAAATTTGGAGGGTTGGGCTGATCTTTCAGTTAAAAACCTAAAAAACGCAATAGACAAAGCAAAAGTCATATCATTAAATCGCTTTATTTATTCAATAGGAATAAGACATATTGGGGTGGAAAATGCGAAAATCTTATCTAGCTTTTTTATATCTTCAAAAAAATTTGAACACCTTTTAATAAAATCTAAAAGAAAAGAAATTTTAAGACACCTAGGAAATTTAGATGGAATAGGAGGAACGCAGATTAAATCAATTGAAATTTTTTTTTTGAATGAAAAAAATATAAATGTAGTTCAATCTTTAATTGAAACTTTAAATATAAAAGATTTTAAAAGTTTAAGTAAAAAAGGAAAATTTAGTAATAAAAATTTAATGTTTACTGGAGGTTTTAAGAAAATGAGCAGATCAGAAGCTAAAACTTTAACAGAAGATAATGGGGGTAAAGTTTTAGGAACAATATCCGCAAAATTAGATTTATTGATAGTTGGAGAATCAAAACCAACAAAAAAAAAGATAATTAAAGCAAGAGAACTAAAAATTAAGATTATAGATGAGAGAGATTGGTATAAATTATTAAATATTTGAACAAGAATTTTTTAGTTGAATTAATTCGTGCCTATTCATAAATTTTTTTAAATTATTAAAAACTTTTGAGTGGTAGTCATTTAACCATTTGGTTTCCCTTTTATTTAAAAGTTTTTTT
>Ga0209709_10004546_pt1 | contig 11140 bp, 13 predicted proteins | sample ArcticOcean_MG_C_2_FD_187435 | JGI IMG/M metagenome (GOLD analysis project Ga0209709, IMG submission 187435) | Marine microbial communities from western Arctic Ocean - ArcticOcean_MG_CB4_136 (SPAdes) (version 2) | ecosystem: Environmental > Aquatic > Marine > Oceanic | place: Arctic Ocean... | reverse complement strand
CGTCATTCCCTTTTTTGTTGTTAACTATTCAACAAATGAAGCTCTAATAATTGAAAAATTTAATTACTTAGATCAAAATCATTTTCATCTTTTAATCCTCTTAATAGGCTCAATATCATTAATTTTCGTATTTGATAAAATTGGTGTGCCTGCTGCATTATTATCTGGAACATTAGCTGCAAGTGGAATTCTACAAATATCTGAAGTCGCTTCCTACAAACTACCAGATGAAAGTATAAATTTTTGTTTGCTTATTTTAGGTGCCTCAGTTGGTTGTCGTTTTGCAGATAAATCATTAAAAGAAGTTGCAGGTAATTCTTTTCATAGTTTGGTTGCAACTGTAATACTTGTAGCTCTTGGATTATTAGCTGCGATTGTTGCAACATACTTTGTTGATACCAATTTCTTAACTCTACTCTTATCTTTTTCTCCTGGTGGAATTTATGAGGTAGCAGTTATTGCAATTGCTTTTGATTTAGACCCTAATTTTGTGGCATTTCATCATATTATTAGATTGCTGATGATACTCTTCACTGTTCCTGTAATATTTAAAATTATTGGTAAGAAATTAAATTAATATTTTTTCTAAAACTTTACCTGCACTTAATTTACTTAAATCATCAACTTGAATTGCTTTAAAATTTTCTCGTTCAATACTAACCTTGTAAGCAGTTGTGTGTTTACCAAATAAAGTCAAGCCTTTCACACCAAGGTGAGCTGAAATATGAGCTGGGCCCGTATCATTTGCAATAACAAATGAGCTTTCTTTAATTAGACTTGCAAGTTGAGAAATATCTAGAGCCTTATCTTTATATAAAATTGAAATAGCATTAATACTTTTTGCATCATCAATTTCAGATGGACCAGGTGCTACCACAACTTTAATTTTTTCTCCATATTTATTTTTAATTAACTCTATTAACTCATTGTAATGGGGCCATTTTTTATGAGTTAGATGAGTTGAACAAAAAGGAAATAAAACAATATATTTATCTAAATTAAATTCTTGTTTAATATTATCTATATTAGTGACAGCCCAACTTAAGTTTGGTTTCATAGTGTGTTCTGTTTTAATTCCAGAAGTTTTTAGTTGATGCTCAAATCTATTTAAAACTGGATTTTTATCAAACTCTTCTTTTGATATATCGGTTGGTAAAGTTGTCTCAGAGCTTGACCATTTATTGTGATTTGATTTAGGTAATAAAATATTTTTATAAAATTTTGTTCTAGAAGAGTTTTGAAGATCATAAACTTTTTTTATATTTAATTTCTTTAGGGTTCTCATTAATAGGTATAGATAAATTAGATTAAATCTTGACAATCTCTCGTCTAAAATAACATTATTAATAAATGGATTTTTTTTAAATAGCTCAAAATATGGCTTTGTAGTTAACAAATGTATCTGATCTTCTTTATGATTTTCAGAAATATCTTGAATTGCCCCACTTGCTTGAGCTATATCTCCAAGAGAACCATGTTTGATAATTAAAATATTAGACATATTTTTAATAAGTTAACATACTATAAATTTTTATGAATAAAATTCTAGTTGAAGTATCAGTTGGAGAGCTTTTAGATAAAATCTCTATTTTAGAAATTAAAAAAGAAAAAATCAAAGATCCTGAAAAACTAAAATTCATTAATGATGAACACTCTATATTAAAGAGTCAATTAAAACAAAATGTAAAATCTGATAATAAACTTAATAAACTATTTCAATCTTTAAAAGAAATTAATGCTAAATTATGGGTTATTGAAGATAATAAAAGACTTTGTGAAAAAAATTCAAATTTTTCTGAGAACTTTATAAAACTTTCAAGAGATGTTCATTTTTTAAATGATGATCGTGCAAAGATAAAATTAGAAATGAATAATCATACTGGATCAAAAATAAAAGAAATTAAAGAATACACCTCTTATTGAAAGCTATATTTTTTTTCTAAAAACTTAATAAAATTGTGAATTAAAAAAGTCATAAACAAATAAATGCATCCAGCCATTATAAATATTTCTAACGGTTTATATGTTGTTGAAACAATGTGTTTTGCAACACCCGTTATATCCATTAAGGTTACAGTGCTTGCTAAAGATGTTCCTTTCATCATCAATATAATTTCATTACCATAAGCTGGTAAAGATTGTCTAATAGCAACGGGTATTTGAATTTTATGAAAAATAATCTTATTAGATATTCCTAGGCTTTTGCCAGCTTCAATAATTCCAGGTTTAATAGTTTGAAAAGCCGATCTTAAAATTTCTGATGTATAAGCACCAGTGTTTAGTGCAAATGCTATAATTGCACACCAGTATGGTTCTTTAAAAATAACCCAAAGAAAAGTTGATCTAAAATATTCTATTTGCCCTAAACCATAATAAATTATAAATATTTGAACCAATAGGGGTGTGCCTCTAAAGATATATGAATATCCGTATGCAAATTGATTAATTACTGGATTTTTATTTAACCTTAAAATTGCAAATATAAGACCAATAAATATTCCAAAAAATAGAGATAGTGATAACAGTTTTAAAGTTATAACTGCTGCACTCAATAATTTAGGTAAGCTTGAAACCATTAAACCTGTGTCCATTAAAAACCCCTACTATACTTGATTTCAAGTCTATTAATTAGTTTCATGCTTAAAAAAGTAAGCATCAAATATAAAACTGCTGCAAAAGAATAGAAAAATAAAGGGTCTCTAGTTGATCCAGCCGCAATATACGATTGTCTCATAATTTCAACTAAACCAGTAACAGATATTAAAGATGTATCTTTTAATGTTATTTGCCAAACATTACTTAAATTAGGAATAGCTAGCCTTAACATTTGGGGCATGATTACTTTTAAAAAATAAATATATCTTTTAAGTCCTAAAACCTTACAAGCTTCGAATTGACCTTTATCTATTGATTGAATTGCGCCTCTAAAAACCTCCGTTGAATATGCGCCTGATATTATTCCAATAGCTAAAGAGCCTGTAATAAATGCATTGATTTCAATGTATTCAAAATAACCAAATATTGATGCTACATACATAATGGCTCCACTCCCCCCAAAAAAGAAAAGGTAAATTACAAGTAGTTCTGGAACACCTCTTATGACTGTAGTGTAAGAATTTGCTATAAAATTTAAAAATTTATTATTTGATAATTTAAGTGGAGTGAAAATTGCTGAAAATAAAAAACCTATTAACAATGCTGTAATTGAAACAGCAATAGTCATTAGAGTTGCATAAAACAACTCATCACCCCATCCAGTTTTTCCAAAAGTTAAAATATCCATACCGAAAGGGCGACTAAGTAAATAGTCGCCTTTTCAAAATATTAATTACATAGAAGCATCAAAGCCAAAATGCTTGATAGCAAGTCTGCTAATAACTCCATCTTTTCTTGCTTGATCAATAGCTTTGTTAAAAGCTTTTAAAAGCTCAGCATCTCTGGCACCTAGTGTTCCACCTAATTGAGAAGCTTGTCTTAAACCAACTCCAACACCATTACCAAAAGCACCACCTGAGAAAGTTGGTCCAACTAGTACAACTGGTTTGCCAGATTTTTCAGCATAATCAGTAAAGGCAACAGCTGCTGCCAAAGCAACATCACATCTTCCAGATGTTAAGTCTAAATTAACCTCATCTTGAGTTTTGTAAGTTCTAACATTTACTTTACCTACGTCACCAGATTCTAAAAAGTTTTGGTGAATAGTTCCAGTTTGTGTACAAACAGTTTTTCCAGCTAAAGCTTCAGTAATAGTTTTTAAAGCTTTTTTAGCATCGCTATTTGGTTTTGAAAGACTAATACCTGCAGGAGTGCTCATTCCTTCAAGACTTGATCCTTTCATAACTGCAAGTGCAGCAACTTCATCAGCATAACCCTGTGAAAATGTTATAACTTTTTTTCTCTCATCAGTAATTGACATTCCGGCCATTATTGCATCAAACTTTCTCATTTGAAGAGCTGGTATCATGCCATCCCAATCTTGCTCAACAACTTCACACTGTCTTCCTATGTATCTACAAAGTGAATAAGCTAATTCAACCTCAAACCCAATAAGAGCACCAGATGCATCTTTAGAGTTCCAGGGTGGGTAAGCACCTTCTGTTCCAATCTTTATTTTGTCGGCATAAACATTTCCGATTAATAATAAAGAAGCAAAAACAGTTAAAATTATTTTTTTAAATATATTCATTTTTTCCTCCATAATTTTAGGGGAGAAATCCCCTTTAAAGATATTTATTTCACAAATTTAATAATTTAAAAAGAAAAATTTAATGATTTATTGATGATGAAAAATTCCAAGAACAGTCAAAACTAGGGATATAAACCCTATCCAAAGTTGTATTCCCAAAATTTTTATTAAAAACATCTAACCACTTTTCAACTTGTTCAGGTTTTTTATCTTGGCTGCCAACTTGAGTTGTAATTACACCATTAGGTTTTAATATTCTAATCAATGAATCCATATTTTTTGCTGCAAGATCTATACAAAATTGATCATCATTAAGATCAACAAAAATTTTATCATATTTATCGTCTTCAACAGATTTGATACTTTCAAAAGCATCACCCCAGATGCACTTAACTGAATTTTTTTGTGTGGATCTATTTCCTATACTGTCTAAATGCTTTTTGCATACATCAACAACTTCAGGGTCAAGCTCGTACCAGTCTATAAAATCAAATCCTCTTGATATGCATTCTCTTGCAACACCACCATCTCCACCACCTATAATTGCGGCAGTACCCATATCTTTATTTAATTTTAGAGCAGCATTAACAAAAGTTGAACTGTATAAAGCTTCATCATTAGTGGCAACTTGTATTTCGTTATCTATAAAAAGAGATTTACCAAATTGTTCTAAATCTAATATTTCAATATGTTGTCCTACTTTAGATTTAAAGTCTTCTAAGACTTCATTTACTACATAAGATTTTTGTAAACCTGGCGAGCTATAGATGTCATGATATAAAGATTTTGCATCTCTACTAAATTCTTTTTTAACTATTTTTTTATGTTTAAATTCTTTTTTAATAATATCTAAAGCTATTAATGGACTAACCTTTCCACATGTAAAAAAATCAAAACTTATTACTCCTTTTTCTGGAAATGTATGAAAGCTCATATGACTTTCAGCTAATAATGCAAGTATTGTAAAACCTTGTGGTTCAAATTTATATTTTGAAATTTCAAGGACCTTTACTTCTGTAGCTTTAGCTATTTTATGAATAATACTCTCAAATAATGATGGGTCATATTCCTGAGTGGTGCCAATAATATCTAAAGTTATGTGATCCCCTACTTTAGTCATAAATTAACTCCTTTTAATATTTTCATACTTTATTTAAAAAATTTACAGTTATTTAATGGAATAATTCAATTATGGCAAATATTTTAATTTTTTTTTCTACTTATTTATTTTTTGCTTTTATCTTTTCCTTACAAAACTCTCTAGCTTCATCTAGGTCTGTAATTTTAGATTCTGACAACTTTTGACTGCCAGCCAAACAGGCATCGACTGCTCTTTTTAGGTTGTAATCACTAAAATTTAAAACAACAACCATTGCTAGTACTATAAAAATTGCTATTAAAATATTTTTAATCATTTAATTAATATTCTGCATTAATTATTACTTACTATCAATAAAATTTGAAAAAGCTTTTGAAGCTATTTTTAAATTTTCCTTCCAATCAGTATCGGCGTTTTTGTCAGCATTATCAGAAATATACTTAAAACATTTAAATTTAATATTTTCAAGTTTGCAAACTTTAGCAATGGCATAAGCCTCCATGTCAACTACATCAATATTCATATCAATTTTCTTATTAACAAAACTATCTCCTGATCCGCAAGAGTAACCCAAATCAGAGGTAATAATTTCTTTCATTTTGTCATATGGTGTTTCTCCTAATTCAAAATTTAAATTTCTAACATCCATATCTCTTTGATAAAACTTAGTACACTCAATAACTCCCTTTAAACTAGTATTAATTGCTCCAACAGTTCCATAGTTGATAACTATTTTGGGTCTATAAATATTGATCAGTTTTAAGCTATTGTATGTTGCATTAATCTTTCCGACTCCTGTATGGTAGAAGTAATCCAGCCCTATAGTTTCTTCTTTAATTGCAGCAAGGAATAATTTGTTCATAGATTTTTTTTATCAAAGATATAAATATATTAATAGCATGAATTTAAAAGATTATATTAGATCGATTCCTGATTATCCTAAAAAAGGAATTCTATTCAGGGATATTACAACACTCATCGAAAATGAGAAAGCTTTTGAGGAATCTATAAATCAAATAATAGAAAGGTCAAAAAAATATAAAATAGATAAAGTTGCTGCTGTTGAATCAAGAGGCTTTGTATTTGCATCAGCCGTATCTTATCTACTTAAAAAACCCTTTGTAATGCTTAGAAAAAAAAATAAGTTGCCAGCAGAAACATACTCTGTCGATTTTAAATTAGAGTATGGCACTGCAACCATAGAAGTTCATAAAGATTCTATAAAAAATAATGATTCTGTATTAATCATTGATGACTTAATTGCTACAGGTGGCACAGCAGAAGCTGCAGCAAAACTTGTAGAGATGTCAGGTGGCAGAGTTTCAGCATTTATTTTTATAATTAACCTTTTTAATTTAAATGGAACAGATAATTTAATTAAAAAAAAATATAAGGTAGAAAATTTAGTTGATTTTCCTGGTCATTAATATTTTATTTTAGGCCTATACCAAGAAGAATTGCTCACCATGGCATTAAAAAACCCTGAGGCTCTATTGTAATAAATTTTTTTTTTAAGTCTTTTGTTAATAATTAAGTAAAATAAAAATTTAAAAATAGCTGATAAAAAATTTGGCAATCCTTTTACAAAAGCAATAAAAAAACCATTATGTTTTTTATTAAAATAGAATTTTGACCACATCCAATGCCAATTTCTCGATAGCTCTACTTCATTGTTGTACTTTTCGTCAACAGCTTTTCCACCTAAATGATTTATCTTTGCGCGAGGAATAATGTAAATGTTTTCATTTCGATCTATTACACGTTTACATAAATCATCATTCTCTAAATATAGGAAAAAATTTTCATCAAAAAAACTTCCCTGTTCATCATTCAAAATTTTTTCTATCTTTTTTACATTTAATAACATTGCATAGCCATCAACACTTTTTACCTTGAACGGTTCATTGTTTGCAAAATGTTTTTTATCATTTTTATTCAATTGGTAGTTTGGATAGTCTTTCTCAGAAGACAGTGGCGAAAGAATTGCAAATGATGAAATTTTTTCTGATGCAAATAAAATTTCATTAATGGTAGAGTTTGCTAAAATAACATCAGGATTTAATATTAAAACATAATCAGTATTAACATTTTTAATACCAAGATTGTTTCCTGCCCCCATACCAAGATTTTTTGTCGAAATTATACATTTTACATTTGTATATCTCTTTTCTAAATTCTCTTTAAATTCTTTATCTTTTGAATTTTCTACGACTATTATCTGAATTCTACTATCTATCGATTCTACACATTTGTGGATTACACCCTCACTTTTAAAGGTAACAATTACGATTGACAAATTTTGCCTAGATATTGACATAGTATATAAATATTCAACTATACTAATAGTTTTCACTAATGTAAAAAATAAAATTATGAATAAAATTATTGTTACAGGTGGGCTTGGCTTTATTGGCAGCAACCTTATTGAGCTATTACTAAAAAAAAATTATTACGTAATTAATATTGATAAAGTCACTTATTCTTCAAATTTTTATAACACTAAAGAATTTCAAAAAAATAAAAACTATAAATTCATTAAATCTGATATAAACAGCAAAAAAATAAAAGACATTTTTTTAAAATATAAACCATCTTGTATTTTTAATCTTGCAGCTGAAACCCATGTGGACAGATCCATTGATAACCCAACTCAGTTTATTAATAGTAATATTAATGGCGTATATAATATTTTAGAATGTTTTAAGTCTTTTTATAAAAAATTTAAAAATACTAAACTTATACATATATCAACAGATGAAGTGTATGGTGATGTTTTAGAAGGTAGATCAGATGAGAATTTCCCCTACAAACCTAGCTCTCCTTATGCTGCTAGCAAAGCAGCGTCAGATCATTTGGTATATTCCTACGTTAGAACATATGATCTTCCAGCAATAATTACAAATTGCTCTAATAACTATGGCCCTAAACAACATCCAGAAAAACTAATACCAAAATTGATATATAATATTTTAAATAGTAGGCCCTTACCAATTTATGGCGATGGTCTAAACTCAAGGGAATGGATTTATGTTACGGATCATTGTGAGGCACTCTATAAGGTTTTTAAAAATGGAAAAATAGGAGAATTTTATAATATAGGATCAAATAAAAATTTAGACAATATTCAAATATGTAAAGCTTTATTAAAAGTTTCCAAAAATTTAATTGGTAATAAATCAAATGTAAAAATCAAGTTTATAAAAGATAGACCTGGCCATGATTTAAGATATGCGCTAAATAGTAACAAAATTAAAAAACAATTAAAGTGGCAACCTAAAACAAAATTTACAGATGGGATTAAAAAAACTTTTGAATGGTATTTTAATAACAATTATTACTATAAATCTATTTCTAAAAAAGATATTTTTAAAAGATTGGGTTCAAAATGATTAAAAAAGGAATAATACTTGCAGGTGGTATGGGCACTAGAATGAGTCCTCTTACCAAAGCAGTGAATAAACAACTATTACCCATTTACGATAAGCCTTTAATTTTTTATCCATTGTCAATATTAATGCTTGCAAAAATTAAAGATGTTTTAATTATTGTTAATAAAGGACAGTTAGAACAGTATCAAAAAATAATTCCTAGTGGAAAAAATCTAGGCATGAATATCTCTTATAAAGAACAAAATAGCCCCAAGGGTTTACCTGATGCATTTATCCTTGGTGAAAAATTTATAGGTAAAGATAATGTTGCTCTAATACTTGGGGATAATTTTTTTTATGGTCAAAATCTATCAAAAATGCTCATTAATAGTTCAAGCTTAAAGAGTGGTGCAAAAGTAATACTACACAAGGTTTTGCATCCAGAGCTTTTTGGTGTTGCTAAATTAGATAATTCAAAAAGAATTATTAAGATAAAAGAAAAGCCTAAAGTTTTTTTTTCAGACTTAGCAATAACAGGATTATATTTTTTTGATAATAAAGTTATACAATATGCCAAAAAAATTAAGCCCTCAAAAAGAGGTGAGTTAGAAATAACAGATGTTTTGAATATATATAAATCTAAAAAAAAATTAACTGCTGAAGTGATGGGAAGAGGTGCTGCCTGGCTAGATACAGGATCTATTGAAGATTATTATAAAACAATTGCCTTTGTTCAGGCTGTTGAAAATAGACAAGGTGTTAAAATTGCATGTTTGGAAGAAATAGCTTATTTAAATCATTGGATTAAAAAAAAAGAAATTATAAATTCAATTAAATTTTATGGGAACTGCGAATATTCTAAATATCTTAAAAAGCTAATCTAATGAAAAGAATAATTACAACAGAGTTTAAAGATTTAATAATTTTTGAAGGAATAAATCATGAGGACTCAAGGGGGTTTTTGAGAGAGGTTTTTTTAGAAAATAAAATAAAGAAAAAAATAAAATTTCATATAGTTTCAAAATCAAAAAAAAATGTACTACGTGGCATGCATTTTCAAAATAAAAAAGCCCAAGGAAAATATGTATCTGTTATAAAGGGAAAAATATTTGATGTAGTTGTTGACTTAAGGAGAAAATCAAAAACCTTTGGTAAATGGTTCTCAGTAATACTTAGTCAAAAAAATTGTACATCAATTTATATTCCTGCTGGCTTTGCTCATGGATTTTTATCATTAGAAAATGAAAATATTGTTTATTATAGCTGTACAGAGTATAGGTCACCTAAAAATGAATTTAGTATGAATTATAAGGACCCAACCATAAAAATTAAATGGCCAAAGAAAAAAATGCTAATATCTGAAAAAGATAAATCAGCTAAAAACTTTAAAGAATTACTAGAAGAAAAAGTAATATAAAATTTTAAAAACTGTATTTTAAAATTCTTTACTATAGAATGGTAGCGGGAAGTGGAATCGAACCACTGACCTCAGGCTTATGAGTCCTGCGCTCTAACCGACTGAGCTACCCCGCCACTTAATTATCGTTGTTTTATAATAGTTTTTATTTTCTGTCCAATCAAGTATTTGCCTAATTTCCCTCTGACTGTGTCAAGAGTGTGTCAAGAACTGAGTCTTTTCATATTCCCGCGGTCTTTACCTTTTATGCTTTTTAATACGATCAGAAAACTATTAAAAACTTTTTTTATTTAAAAATTTCTTTTAAATAATTATTAATATTTTTGCTTGTATCTTCGTAGTCTGCATAACAATTTGTTAATGCTATACCATGATAACCACCTAGTATTTTTTTCTTTTTACAGCCTATATCGGATAAATTTTGAAATTTAACTGAGTTTAGATTGGAAAAAATTGAATAATCAGAGGGTGAATTAAATTGATCTTTGTCATGGGTAATTATTAAAGCATTTAATTTAGATAAATCTTTAACAAGGCCATAATATCTTACATCAGTCCACCAAGGCCAGTCTTTTCTATTTTTAACTGTACCACCAGCACCAGGGTGTAACCCTATTGCACCATATATTAAATCAGAGAATTCAGCTTTTAATTTAATTGATTGCCAGCCACCAGAAGAATGACCAGCTAAAACTATATTTTCAAATCCTTTTGCTCTTAAGCTTTCAGCTTTATCTTTAATAATTTTTCTTTTTCTATTTTGTTTTTGTTTGCTAATTAATATAGTTCCTTCTTTGTCTTTTATTTTTATATCTAAATTTCCTAATTTCTCATGAGCTTTCCACATTTTAGTTTGCTCTTTATCTGACCACCCTTTTACCCCTGAACAAAGACGATAAATTACTATATTAAAGTTTTTAATTTTTTGATTATGAAGATTACGTATTACTCTAGGAACTCTATTCCATTCACTAAGACATTTATCTATTTTTTGATCAACATTAGAGCCATGAGAATAAATGATTAAAATAGTATTTTTTTTATCTTTAATACTTTCTACAGAATAAATA
>Ga0209709_10004545_pt1 | contig 11140 bp, 8 predicted proteins | sample ArcticOcean_MG_C_2_FD_187435 | JGI IMG/M metagenome (GOLD analysis project Ga0209709, IMG submission 187435) | Marine microbial communities from western Arctic Ocean - ArcticOcean_MG_CB4_136 (SPAdes) (version 2) | ecosystem: Environmental > Aquatic > Marine > Oceanic | place: Arctic Ocean... | reverse complement strand
ATGTGAAGTAATTGGATCTGAAGGTGGTAGAGTTCCAGCATCAGCTTTAGTCTGTAAATCATCTAGACCATCATCTAATAAAGGCATATTTTGTCTCCAAGCTTCATCTCCCCATTGTCTATCCCATTCGCCCTGAGTTTCCTGGTTCTGCCTAGCGATCTCGGCCAGATAACTAGGACGATCATTGATTGCCCGAGTAACTTCGCCAAGCCCCTCACACTCCGCGATTTGCTGCTGAAGGGCTTGGCCACACTCATGGAGATCGCAGCGAGCGCCGGCGATAGAGGTACAATCCACCTCTGCCCAATACAGCGACTTCAAAAATGGTGAGAGAGCTCTCACGTACGTATCCCGCCTAGCCTCTAGTTGCGCAATGCTCTCGGTTACCACCTGATCAGGTGAAGGAGGCGCATCAGGTTGATGCCCAGGATCACTTCCGAAAAACCAATTATACAATCCTTTATCATCATCTTTATAAAATTCTCCTTTTGAATCATTGTCTTTAAATTTATGAAAATCGGTAGTATTGTAATTCCCTGTATTAATTCCATATGTATCAAATAAATTCATATCAGTAATATTATTGGCGCTTTCGTGTAGTTGAGTCGAGCAGGTTCCCCCATCGCCAAGTGTCTTTAGATAATGATAATTATAAATCGTTTGAACACACTGTGGGAAATTAATATAATCTTCCATATTTTTTTCATCTATTTTCTGATTAATCTCAGCATCTGATGTCGTTTCTTCATCTAAATAAAATGGTAGATTCCAACGGCCAACCCCCCCACAGTGCTTTAAATATTCGTAGTCTTGTAATCCACTAGCATACCCGACACCACCGTTGGTATCCTCTCTAAGTTTGGCTTCAGGAGCCACGTCTGGGGCGCCAGCATCATCTACACCCGTATATATATCTAGAACTAATGGTCGCTTGTAATTATAAGCATCGGATATATAATCAAACAATTGATTGTATTCATCTTCGTCAAACATTCCACCACCCACATCAGAATCCACATATTGCTGGATCAGTTGCTTATGTCTATCTTTGATTGGTTTTAATTGATGGTGATTTTGAGTTAGATCTTGTTCTAATGCTCCAGTAGCGGAAGAAGCATCTTCAAAAAGAAATACGGGATAATTGTCAGGATTAGGGGTTGTTTCTATATCACACCCACCATATAAATTCCAATTTGTATTAATTAGTATCGGGTCTGTTGCGATACCCTGAAGTCGGGTCGTGTAATCTACTTCTGTTTCTCCCGGAATCGGTTCAGGTAGGTCCGGTAATAATCCTTGATAACCTTTATACTTATTGAGGGACGCAACACTATTTTGAAATGATACAGGTTTATTATGTATATTTTTCTTTTCATTTGTATTATTTGAATATCTTAAATGATCATAGTCTTTATTTTTATAGACCGAATTAGATGATAAACCGACATCATTTGTTTTTACATTGGTTTTGGAGTATGCTTTTAGAGGATTATCAATGGAGTAACATTCATTTGTCATACTATTGTATTTACAACGACTAGATTCGGTTCCACCCGACCATAATAATTCCTCTGTATTGTTTATGTTTATGAATTTATTTTCACATATAGTCTGACTGGTTTCATTCATTAGGTTGCAAGCATCGTATAAATCAACCTTTCTATATCTAGTGGGATCATAAAATAAAGAAACATCAGCATCTTCGTCTGATAATAACAAATCTACTTGAGCATCTTTTGATCTTTTCATATAAGAATCGGACGCTACTGGTTCATTAGGTGTTTGACCTACGCTGTTTTGTTTGATATAATTGGGCTCACTATCGGTGAATCCCTCAATGATTTGATTGCGGCTTGCATCTAGACCATAATCTGAACCAATAAAAGTTGTTTTCTCTTCTACTTTGTAAGGAGTGTCAATAATAGAAAATGTTAATTCATGACGACCGATTAATCCTGAACGAAAAATCCCGTCACCTCCACCTTGTTCTCCATACATACTACCATTTAATATACCACCTTCTTTAAAATCTGTTTTAATGTTATTCGTGCTTGAGTATCTATTCAGTATATTATATTCTTTACAGAATTGTTCTGAGCTATCATAGTAACAGCGATTACTATCATTGCATAAATTTTCATTGGATATATCTGAACAAGTGCTGAAATTTGGGACCGTGCCGCTTGCATCTATTTTAGATAAATTAGGAAGGGTTTCACATAACTCGTTTGAAGTGCCACAATTAGTATGATGAGGTAATGGTATGTACTCACCCATCCAATGTTCTGGATCATTCGCTTGAGTCCCTTGATTAGATACATCTGCGTCGTTATCAAAATCACATTTCCATCTCCTCTGACAATCATTAAATTTGGTTATATCGGGTGTAGTTTCAGGATCACATAATATAGACTGCGCAATATGTTCAGCTCGTCTGTATCCCATAATTAATCCTATATCTGGATCAGTTGGACCGGTTCCATCATCGGGGGGTGAATAAGTATCGTTAGTAAAACGATGAGAATTATCTTGTAATTGACTATTGGTTGATGGATCGGTTGATGAATTAAAGAATTTATCATATTTTACGTGACTTATGGGATAATATGTATCATTTGCATCTACAGCATCTACAGCATCTACAGCATCCGTATCAGTGTATATGTAGTCTAAGTCACGCAATACATCTCCATTTACCCCAAGTGTATTAAACACAGAACTTTCACTAATAGGGTTAATAGTTTGGTTATGATTCAATGTGTATTTTGAGTGGGGGTAACATTTTCCGCCTTCATCATTATTTTTTATTTCACATATATCCCCGCAAGTCGGTTGTATAAATTCAGTTTCATTACAATTTGGCTTACAAGTCTTATTATCATCAGATGGTACATACGCATACTCATCTTCATCGTTCAGTTCGGTATTAGAACATCTTGAGCAATTACCGAATGAACCATTGTAATAACAAACTGCTTGTTTATCTATCGCTATATTGTTCATAATCTGAGTGGGTGTTAATGATAATGATAAGTTATCATTAAATATAGCAATGTATTTAGCTAAAAAAGTAGCAGGAAATATATCAGCACCGGTTTGTGCTTCAAGAACAATTTGATCTTTAATAGCTTGAATATCTAAATAATCTTGGGAGCTAGGATCTAAATTCAAATAATGTTCACCACTATGTCTAATATTACAATGTGCTAAAGGATCTGTTTCAGGGCAAAAAGATTGACTAGAATTTATCGTTACACCTGTTGCGTCGGTGAAACTCGAGACACAACCTAAATTATTTGGTCCGGAGCACGGATCTAACGATGGATCTGACATAGAACAATTCGGTCTCATAGTCCATGTTTCAGCACCATTTCCCCCTGTATATGGATCTTCATCTCCAAACGTTTCAGAATTACACACACACCTATTTCTTCCATCATTAAATTGTGTGGAATCCGTTACGATATTACTACCGATTCCACCCTCATCAGTTTCTTCATCATTACAGAATGTGTTACTAACACACTCATAGGATTCATCGCCATTTCTTGTAACGAGTTCTAGAACGCCGTTAGCACAATCGGTACAGACCCCTTGATGATAATCAGGGTTATCTCCATCTGTATTTCTAGTAAATGTTTTACCTATCTTATGACATTCAACACATTCTGTCATAATAGGTGTTCCATTATTATCGACTCTAAGCCAATCGGGCAAGGGGTCGCTAGCCGCCTGACTATGAAAACTATATAATTTATAACCGCAGTGCCCAGGACCCAAGCCAATACTTTCGTGTTTATAAAACTGACACGCATTCTCCGAGCGACGTCCACCGTCGCCCATACAATTGTTTTCATCATCATTATACTGACCACATATATCTAGAGACGGATCGTCTTTATCCTCTAATAATGCTTTTAGAGGATGATATTGGGCTGCGAAATAACCTTCAGGGCATTTTTCACACGTTTTAGTGAATCCATTATGATGATTATTGACGTTACACGGGATATCACCTTCGTCTAATTCAGAATTTTCAATTGTGACTTGCACCATATTTCCATCAATTTCATCAAGTCTACTCCAATTCGATTGATGACCACAAAATGATAAATTACGAGTTACTCCATCTATTTCTCTGTCTGAACTTTCATATAAATGACCGTTATAATCGCACGCTTCACAAGATGTTCTTAAAGGATCAGATGGGTGTGTTCCTTCAATATTAGTTACTTTAAATTCCGAATAAAGGTTCGGTTGAGTATTACGATAGTTTAAAGATTCATTTGATATTAAATCGCAAGTAGGATCGTTATAACAACTTTCATAATCGGCGCGATTATCTGAGTCTTGTAATAGAGAATTACACGTGTCATTAATGGTTTGCCAGTCTGGATCATTAGTATGTATGGCGACACATTTTATAGCCTGCTCTTCGCCATAAATTTGGTCATCATAAATACATCTTTCCGAATCACCACATAAAGCATCTTCTGGATAATTATGAGTATGACACTCTCTTGGTTCTGTATCTCCATCTAATGGTTGTGAAATAGGTGTGATTGCGTTGCCGTAATGATCGACTGCTTGCTCTACAAAGGTGAGTTGCTCAAAGACTTTACCTGGCGGGATTTCTGAACAAGTGTGAGTTTGGGGAGCGACATATGTCCCATGATGACAAGCTTTACAACCTTCTTCATAACTACAGAAATCCGTGTAATTACAATTCAATTTATCGGTATGAAAATAATTGCATTCTTCTTTAAATATATCTATAATAGAACTGTCATTTGATATCGTACATTCATTCTTAACTTCATCAAAATTACATAAATTTTCATTACTGCTTGATAGATATGAATTACACTTATTTTCTAACTCCGTCTCTTTTTCGTGTTTATAGTAATAAGAATAATAATCTTGAAGAAAGATTTCAAATATTCGGTTATTTAATTCAAGTATACTTTCTCCACTATTCGGTTCAAAATTGACCCGGTTATTATAATAATCTTCAATAGAGATATAATCATTCAATAAACTGGGATTATAACTCTTCATTATTGTGAAAATATCCTCTATATCATTGGGATGTTCTGCATTAATGAATTCTTTAAGTGGATTTTCAGAATTTAAATAAGTTTCTAATTTTTCTTGTATTAGATATACTCCATCATTCACATATTCACATACGTCCTCTTGTAAATTACAAAAGTTTTTCTGAATACACCCCCCATTTTCTCCATTTTCCCCATTTTCCCATATACATCTACTTGCGGGGCAGGTATCTTGTTCAGTAAATGCGTGACAAAATTGAGGGTCATCTGCGTGGGATGGAGTAATCACGTGACAAGGACGACGTTTGGGAATACCATCCGTAGAATAATATTCACATTCGGGATTTGGTACATTTACATCTAAACACGATACATATTCACATTTTAGTGTATCGGTATTTCTGTAACTGTGTTCATCACACGGACTATAATAATTATAAAACCCCACTAAATATTCTTTAAATTCGTTTAAAAAATATTCCCCTATGAATCCCTCTACAATCGGTTTATTTATAATTTTGTCTAATATTTGACAAATGAAAATAAAACAGACGATAAATAAGACTTGTTTGTTTATTTTCATAAGTATAATATAACAAATATAAAAATATATATAATTTATCTATAAAGTATGAATGAAGATACTATAAATGAAAATTTAGTTAATGAAACCCGAGTGAATGAAGAATGTTCTATTTGTTTATCTAAGATAGATGAGAATAGTTACTTAACGAATTGCAATCATTCTTTTTGTCAGAGTTGTCTCGAGGATTGGTTTCGGGCGAACCATAATTCATGTCCTTTATGTCGTTGTGAAATTACAGAATGTAATCATAATAAGGATAATACTAAGATAAAAATTTATGTTACAAATGATACAAATGTTACAAATGATACGATAGATAATTCTCAAATGATACTTAATTTAAGAAGCGGTAATCAAGCACTCAGAAATATATTACGCAGATATAATTTTACATTTGGTTTAGTATTCTCATTATATATCTGGAATAAATGGGGTTACTATAATATATTACAAAATTATAACATAGCCAACGGTCAACGGTCAGAACTACAAGCTGAATTAGAACTTCTAAACACTTCTTATATGAATTGTATGGATAGAGAGCAATGTGTATATGATATACAAGATATGAAAGAAAATGTAGCTATATCACTATATGACTATCACAATTTATTGGGAATATGTTCGGTCCCAGTGAATTATCTATATTCGTGTATCTTAAACAATTAAATTTGATTTCAATCTAGAATTAGATTATCTAAAAAGAATTCTTTATTCAACATTGTAAAGGAAGAAAATAGAAAGAGATGCATAACTACACGTGCTTTCAATGTCAAGAGAAGAAAGAAGGGAAACCTTGGGTAATTTATGAAGACAAACCGAATGTCTGTCTGTGTGGCTATCTTTGCAATCATAAATCACAGAAGGTTATGACTCATTATAACAAAGTTCTTAATAAAGAGGACTTTGATTATCTACGACCGATTATTCCCACGAACAATGAATATAATTTTGTCCCTAAAAGTGAATTTGAACAATCACTCATGACAGATGAAGAATTCTCCAAGTATCAAGAAGAGTATAATGAATACTTTGCTTACAGACCCGAAGAACATCAGGTATACCTCGAAAATGTAAATAATGATGAACATACACGAAGCATTGAAGAATTTAATGGCGATGAAGAAAGTGATACTCAAGATGACTATTAATAATCGTGTATAATTCTGAAGATAATATTATATATGTTTATTAAAATGCTTACAATTACTCCTCAAAATACAAATGAAGTATTAGATGATAAGGATAATTATTTATTTTTTTATTTTACAGCGTCGTGGTGTGGTCCCTGTAAACGAATTGCTCCATCGATAGATAAATTAGATGAAGGATTAAAAGAAAAGAAGATAACGTTCTGTAAAGTAGATATCGATGAGAATGACGAATTCAGTGAAAAATGCGAGATTAAAAGTGTTCCTACATTTATGATTATGAAAGAAAAAAAGGTTTTAGGAACTGTTAATGGTGCCAGCATCGATAAGGTCGGTGAATTAATTAAAGAATGTTGTACGGATTTATGAAAAAGAATTCTTTATTAAATTCATATAAAGAGTTAAAACAAAGAATAATATAGCGTAGCATGAGCGAGGAAATGAGTTTTGATAATTTGGGAATTAATGAGGCATTATTGAGAGGGGTGTATTCATATGGTTTTGAAAAACCATCACTAATTCAACATAAATCAATACCAATTATCAATGAAAAGAAAGATATTATAGCACAGTCGCAGTCAGGGACGGGGAAAACAGGAGCATTCTCAATTGGGGCCCTAAATTTAATTGATGAATCTCTATTAAAAACACAGATATTAATAATTAGTCCAACGAGAGAACTCACGGAACAAACGCACAATGTGATTAATGAAATTAGTTCCTATATGAAAATTAAAACTGCGAAAGCAGTTGGAGGAACTAGTGTTCACCAGTGTGCTGAGGTCCTTAGAAGAGAACCTCACGTAGTGATAGGGACTCCGGGAAGAATTATAGATATGATTAGCAAACGAAATTTGATAACATCTGATATTACTTGTTTGGTAATTGATGAGGCAGATGAAATGATGTCATTTGGATTTTTACCGACACTACAAGAGATTATTCGGTCGATGCCGAAGGATGCTCAGATGTGTTTATTCAGTGCAACCATGCCTCAAGAAATGTTAGAACTAACTGATAAATTTATGAGTAATCCAGAGAAGATTCTGGTAAATAAAGAAGAGTTGACATTAGAGGGTATTTCTCAATATTATATTAATGCGAAAGTAAATCACTGGAAATACGATGTCCTAATAGATATTTATGATAGTATTAATATATCGCAATGCATCATCTATGTTAATTCAAAGAATAAATTGATAGAAATGTATCAGAAGCTGGTTGAGAGTAATTTTCCTGTCGGGATGATACACGGTTCTCTCCAAACCGATGAACGCGAATACACTGTCAAAAAGTTCAGAGAAGGAGAAATAAGAATTCTTTTATCAACTGACTTAATGTCTAGGGGCATAGATGTTCAGCAGTTATCTCTGGTGATTAATTTTGATCTGCCCAGAGAAAAAGAAACGTATATTCATCGTATCGGAAGAAGTGGTCGCTATGGACGAAAGGGTGTAGCAATCAACTTTATCACAGATTATGATATAGAACACATGAATGCGATTCAAGAATTCTATAATACTAAAATTGAAGAAATGCCTCAAGATATTCAAAATGTTATTAATGTTTAATTAAAAGAATTCTTTTTTCTACTTTAAGATTATTTAAGGTTATGCGTATATATTGTGATAATTACTTCTACTGATTTTATATGGATATATTAGGCATCGACACAAATAACGAAACAAAGGGAATAAGTGTGAGTAATCCATTAAACGCCGGTGATGACATTAGATCACCTAAATTAAGTGTGGTCGATTCGATCGGAGTTGAACTACTAACAAATAATGGTAATCATAATGAGAATGATGGATATCGTAGTGGAGGAGAGTCTGTTAAATCAGCTAAATCTGATAAAGATGAAGTAAATATGTTTGGATTCGGAACAAGTGATGAACCCAAAACTGTTCCCATTCAATCGGGGATGGATGAAGGCGATGATTTTATTATGAAAAAGGATGAGGGATCCGAATATACACCGATCCATCGCATGACTCCTACAGATATTAAGAATGAAAAGATTGATTACATCTACAAATTTAAAAAACTAGGAGAACAGGGTGTTAGAACTACGATGAATTACAATATGAATTCTAATCTGGAAGAAATGAGAAATGAATATCTAAAGTTAAAAAAACAGAGAGAAATTGATAATTCAGTCAAGTTTCAGAGAAAAGTTTTGATGGCGATGGTGACTGGTATGGAATTTCTAAATAATAAAGTAGATCCCTTTGCGATTGAGTTAGACGGTTGGTCCGAATCTGTGAATGAAAATATCTTTGATTATGATGAGATATTTGAAGAACTTCATTTAAAATATGGCGGTGATACCGAAGTTGCTCCGGAAATCAGATTGATGTTTGCTTTGGGTGGGAGTGCATTCATGTTCCATTTACAGAATACGATGTTTAAGTCATCTATGCCGGGTATGGACGATATCTTAAGACAAAACCCCGAATTAATGAAACAATTTGCTTCTGCGGCTGTAGGATCAATGGGTCCGCAGGGAGCAAACCCTATGCAAAGACCGATGGGTCCTCAAGCTATGGGACCAATGGGTCCTATGGGTAATCAAGGTCCTCCTATGGGTAATCAAGGGCCTATGGCGGGTGGTCCTAATCCCAATAATCGTAGAGGTCCACCATCGGGAGGTTCTACACCTAGACAAGAAATGAATGGACCAGATGGGATAGATGATTTAATTAGGACAATGAATCTTGAACCTAATAATATTCCTGATTTAGACAATATTTCATTAATCAGTGGTGATACCGATAGAAAGAGTGGGATCACTTTGAATTTATAATGAATCCCTAATAATTTTTAATTTATCTATTTCTTTTTCAAGTTCTTTTTTAGCAAAAGAAGCACCACCTCCTTCTTCACCTTCTTCTTTAGGTGGTTCAGGAATAGTTTCGAGTACTAGAATAACAAATAATCCTGTGACAACAAAAGATATTAAGATATCTCTGGTTGCCATAAAAATAACAGCAAATATTACGATCCTCCTGAAATAAGAATTCTTAATGAAATTAATATGTTCTTGATTTAATTCATCAATTATAAATCTGGAACCGATATTAACCATAATCATCATCAAACCAATAAAATATTTGTTTTCATTTAAAATATCGGTTTGATCCTGAAAATATTCTACTAAATTCATCTATATTACTAACTTGTATAAAAAAAAGATAAAAAATAAATATAATATCTAATCTATTATAGAATGTACTGTTCGTTAGAAGAAGCGTGGGGTTCCGATTTTAAAAAAGAGGGGAAAAAGAAAAAGAAGAGAGAATATGAAAATCCACAGAGGGGAACTACTGATAAACGTTTTAAACCGGTTCTAAATAATTTAGAGATTGATAAAGACATCTTAATTGAGCCACCTAGAACATGGAAATCGGCGAATTCTTTAGAAACAGAACCACCTCTAATCCAACCATTTGATTATTATTCATCAAATGAAAGAAATTTAGATTATGTTCCTTATTCAACAAATATCTATCCAAATGTTCAACAAGAGAAACAACAACAAAATGAATATAGACAACCATTAAGTCGTGTTAATGAAACACCCTCATTACAACAGAAAGATGGATACGTTCAGGTTCCTCTATCTGACTATCAAAATTTAATTCAAGAAAGAGAACAACAAATTCGGAAGAATTTAACAACGGGAACTATTATAGAAGGATTTTCATCGAATGATGAACAATTTAATGAATTATTATTATACATCTTCACTGGCATCTTTTTACTCATATCACACGACTTAATGTTTCAGTTAGGTAAGAGATCATATTAATTAGATATTAAGTTGTCTTGTCTTATCATGCATAGACAATAGAGTCGCATCATCATATACTAATCTATTCATTGTTCCCGTGGGACGATACTCTTCAATAGGTCTGTAATCCATTGATACTTCTTTTACTTTTTTAATTTGTTTTTTCGCAGAGTTTATTTCGGTAGTCCACGAAATAAACAACCAATTCGGATGAATATACATCAACTGAAACCCATTCTTTTGTAAACTATTCATGACGTGATTTCTTAATTCTTCGATATCATAAAGAGGTGTTCCAAAAATAAATTCAGGAACTAGGAAAAAACAATACTTGCGATCGAGTTTAGAATTAAACCGAATCTTATTATGACACTCCATTAGTATTTTATTATAGATTTCTAATCTCTTCATATTTTTTTTCCGTGCTTCAAAATCTAATTCATTCATATCAATTTGAGGATTCATAATAGTTAAGTTTAGATAAATATTTTAAGAAAAAGTATGTATCATTAGTAAAATGAATAATGAAAATGAAAATGAAAATGAAAATGAAATA
>Ga0209709_10004542_pt1 | contig 11143 bp, 6 predicted proteins | sample ArcticOcean_MG_C_2_FD_187435 | JGI IMG/M metagenome (GOLD analysis project Ga0209709, IMG submission 187435) | Marine microbial communities from western Arctic Ocean - ArcticOcean_MG_CB4_136 (SPAdes) (version 2) | ecosystem: Environmental > Aquatic > Marine > Oceanic | place: Arctic Ocean... | reverse complement strand
AAAGTGCCTCCTTCAAATGTATCTAGGATTTCTAAGACTACACCCGGAGATCTACTGAAATGACCCTTTGGTTTTCGCATTACAATACTGATTTCAATCGTAAAATGCTCATGAAAGTTACCGATTTCTTCTGGTAATTCTGCAGTCAAATATTTGGCGTAGTCTGTTAGATTAGACCCGCCCATGTTCTTTGATGTCTGAAATAGTATTTCAGTTTCATCATTACAACAAAGAAGTTTATCCCTACCGGCAGGCAGGGCGAAGTATGGGCAGAAGTATTTGGTTACGTATCTTCGTTGCTATTTTGTTTGCTACCCAATCATTTGTGATAGCCTTGCCAACCGTTGAGGCAAACATCGTTAATACCTCCTCCACATCTCATCAAATTTCAAGCCAGAGCTTATATGTTGAATTTTCAGGTGCGAGTGGAACTCCTTCTGTCTCCGATCTATCTGAAGCATATGATGGCGATTCGACAACCGGTTCTTTTGCTAGAATACGAACTTATCCATGTGAGAATTTCAACAGTGGTCCAACCTGTTCAACAGGGTCTCATGGGCAGGTCGATTTCAAAATTCAAACAACAGCGACCTCAGCATCCTCATTCACAATTGATTTTGACCATCAATTGGTTGCATCTTGCACAACAACTCCTAAGGTAACTTTTTCCATTTGGAGCACACAAACCACCTCTTGGGTTCAGATGGATACTGAAACTGGTACTGGAGGATATAATGTGAATCAAACCTATTCTGGCGATTACATGACTACAGGCGGAGAGATTACTATTCGATGGCGAGCCGAGTCAGGTTGTTCTTCAACTGGTAGTAACGAATACATCATTTCCAGATTATATGAATTCCATGTTTACGCACCAGATTCCGATGGAGATGGGGTTACAGATTCTTCTGATGATTGCTTATCAGGGGCAGTAGGTTGGATATCAAACTCAGTTTCCGATTATGATTCAGATGGATGCAGAGATTCGGATGAAGATAGTGACGATGATGATGATGGCATTGATGACCTTCTTGACGATTGCGAGAAGGGACATTTAGATTGGATTTCAGCAAGTGCAAATGATCATGACAGCGATGGTTGTAATGATAATGTAGAAGATAATGATGATGACAATGATACAATATTAGATGTAGACGATTCATGTCATTTCGGTGCTTTATTCATTTCAGATTCAACCAATGATTACGATAGCGATGGCTGTCAAGACGAAACCGAAGATTCTGATGATGATAACGATATAATATCAGATAACCTAGATAATTGCTCCAAGGGGATAAAGAATTGGATTTCAGATGCATCAAATGATAATGATGGAGATGGTTGTAAAGATGATTCTGAAGACGCGGATGATGATAATGATGGCTATAGCGACATGGTTGAAACAAATTGTACATCAGACCCATTAGATTCAAATTCAATACCACAAAACAGTGACGGAACTGGAGAATGTGATTATTTAGATGACGATGATGATGATGATGGCACTCTAGATGTAGAAGATGATTTTCCCTTCGATCCAACAGAAGATACTGATACTGATGAAGATGGTTTAGGCGATAATGCAGATTTCGATGATGATTGGGATAATTTCAACGATACAGAAGAAATTGATTGCGGCAGCGACCCCCTGAATAATACATCAATTCCGGCTAATTTCGATGGGGATGACCTCTGTGATTTGTTAGACGATGACGATGATAATGATGGGTTCAATGACACTATTGACTTATTCCAATTCAACTCTATTGAATGGGCAGATTTTGATGGCGATGGCACAGGAGATGTGGCAGATCCTGATGACGATAATGATGGTTTTGCAGACACATATGAGGAGGGCTGTGGAACAAATTCCAATGATAATTCATCTTCACCACAAGACCTGGATGATGATGGTCAATGTGATGGCTTAGATCCGGATGATGATGGAGATGGATGGTCTGACGATTTGGAAACTGATTGTGGTTTCAACCCGACTTCAAACCTCAGTACGCCGCCAGATATGGATGGAGATGGACAATGCGATGGGCTGGATCTTGATACTGATGGAGATGGCTGGTCTAACATCGAGGAAGATGACTGTGATACAAACGATCTAGATAATTCTAGTGTACCTGTAGATCTCGATAACAACACAATTTGTGACCACTCAGAGAACCAAAATAATTCTAACAATAACAATTCTACGAATAACAATTCGGGAAATAATTCCTCAGATTCAAACTCTGGAAATGATGTTAACAATGGCACATCTGATAATATTACAAACCCTGGTGATGGAAATGAAATTTCAGATTCAGATTCAAAAAAGGAAGATAGCAATGAGAATTCACTTTTAGATATCCCATTGATTTTTTCAATTCTATTTATCGTTCTAGTTCTATCAACAATCATAGTGTTGACCAGAAAACAGGCGGATGACGAAATAGCCGAGGCGGCAGGACGAGAAAAATCAGCGCTTAATAGAGCTGATGAAGCAACAGACAGGTTAGCAGACATTGCTGAGAAATCAATGGAGGTAGTAGAAGGGAGTCAACAAATAGTACAAGAGGCGATTGTATCAAACGCAAGACTCTCAGAGGAAGGAAGAAGCGAAGAGCCTAGTGAAACAGAAGCCAAAAGAGCCTTCATCCTGGAGTCTATAAAATACTTGAATCACCCCGAATATGAATTTAGTGATGATATTTACCAGGGTATAATTCCTTATTCGGGAGACTCTAATCGCCCACAGAAGTCTTCCGATTCGTTTACTTTAACAGTAACAATTAGAATTGGAATGGAGTACTATGAAGATCTTATTCCAGATGGAGAAGATGTTGTTGAGATATTGAATAAAATCATCCAAGAATTTTTCGATTTTACTGGTGGTGTCTTAGATCAAAAAATGGGAGGTTGGAACGATACGAAGGAACCAGTCTTGGAACTATCAGCTAGTATGCAATATGCTGTTTTGTATATTAATTTGCACAAAATAAAAGAGATATGTAGTCGAGCATGTTGGAATTTTAATCAAGAAACTGTTTATGTTGAGATAAATGGTCCTGAACCGAAGTCTAGAGAAATCAATCCTTTGAATGATGTGCAAAAGAAAAAGATTGCCGAGCAGAAAAAAGGCAAGACTCCAACTAAATTCAGTCAAAGTATTTTTGAGATGCTCGACGAAACTGAGGCCACAAAAATAGGTAATGATGATTTTTCGTATTCTTGATGTTGTGTTGATGCCAATTCAAGACAAGCCCCCTCTGGCAAAGGTTGCCAGACTCTTGACATCAAATGGGGAGTAGAACTACGGATAGTCTACAAAACGGCGCTTTAATGCGCCTGAAGGAGTTGTCGAGCACCTCACGGCATTTCGACGAAAGACATCAGTAACTGAAGATTGGTGGATGGAAGTTTTTACGAGGTTAAGAGCTTGAATCATCTTAACATCACCTCCATTCACACAATCATCCAGTCATCCGAATCCTCCTGACTCTGAGAGTCAGGAGAACTCATCAGCCGATGACCTCCAAATCTATGGTACAGTTTTGTGCCATGTAATCAGGTCATGATTCAATTATTTGAATCTAACTTGGAATGAAAAAGGGTTTGATGCAAGCCCAAGAAGCGGCCCCCGGCTAATTTGCCAGACCCTTACATCAAATTGGGTGGCCGTACGACGACGGCTTTATACGGCTCGTGAGAGCCACGAGAGGGTTTCAAAGCTTCATTTCGCTTTTCGTAAATCGTGACTGGGTTGTGAGATTGAGTTATTGAAATCTAAGAACTTGGGTAGCCCTAGGTTTCCTCTTTCACACAATCATCCAGTCGTCTAATTCCTCCTGGTCATCAAGACCAGGAGAGATCATCAGCCGACTTCCTCCAAATTGTTTAGGCTATTTTGGGCCATGATGTTGACTAGTATCGCTCATTATTATGGCTGTCGCTAAATCAATTAGGGTGAGAACGCCCCACCTTGTGCCCGTTTCTGAAATTCAACGTCCTCCAATCAAGCCCGGAGGGGGGGCTGTCTATCTTGCCGGGGCGTTCTCTTTTTGTTGAAGGCAGTTGTGAAAACCTTAGACTACGGTCTTAGGTAAATTACTGATATCATCTTAAGGTGGTTTTCGGGACTCTTGGTATTTGATTGTGTGATTCGATTTTGGGCTAGGTATTTTGATAAATCTTAACACGATTGCCATATCCTAAGATACTTGGTCTTACTTTCGTGAAAAATCACTACACTCAAACAATCATCCAGTCGTCTTCGAGGTCTTCCTGACTCTGAGAGCCAGGCGGGACCATCAGCCGGTCTCCTCCTGTGTGTTACAATTTTGTGCCACGAGTTGGTTATTGAATAGGCATATATCAAACTTCAGTTCGAATTAATCACAATCAGATTCCCATTCTGGATGATGTGAACAATCAATCATCACAGTCAGATTCCCATTCTGGATGAATGATAATCGAGTGTACATAGCCTTCGTGTCCCCAAAAGAATTGACCTGGGTTTTTGATCATCCAATACTTTGTCACAAAGGGCGGAGTGGCGCCTTCTTTTCCGAGTTGAGGGTGGTCATCCATCATGAACACAGCGACTCTATCTCTGTCTCCACTCGATATGTGTGCCCTTCTTCCGTCAATCATAACTGCAAGGTGGTGCTTGTCAGAAACCCAATCTTCAGGGGGATAGGTTCCTCTGTTATCTGGAATCATCGATGAATTAACTGGTACTGTGAACTCATCCATCCATTCGATTGCCCCGTACCTAGGAACCAGTCTAGGGTGTAGTGCTACAACTGCGTATTCTTTCATTTTGTAAGGAATAAACGAGTGCTGAGCGACCTTTCCTCCTCCGGCAATTAACATCATTAAAGATTGTTCAAATTCACTTCTTGTAAGCTTGGCTTCCTTTTCACTATTCTTATTGCGAATCATGATGTAGTCTTCAGAAACTTCTGAAATCAAATAATGTGATCTACCACTGTAAGATGCAATAGTTTGGTCACTATGCAAACAGTTAGCGTATTCCTTTAGAATTTCAAATTCTTCAGAACCATTGAATTTCTCTTGCACAAAATCGCCAAGAAGTTCATCAATTGAACTCTCTAATTCACTCATTCTGTCTTGAATCACCAACCGTTCCATTTCCAGATTTTCCTTTTTCATCCTCAATTTTTGTAATTTAGCGACCCTTTCATCTTCAGGTTGCATAGACGCAGCATCCTGAATAGCACGCTTTATTACCGCACTTCTTTCACCCGATGGTATCGTCTTCCATAGTTCGAGGGTATCGTCGTCGAGGTATACATTTACTTTTTTTCCCATGTAACCCCATTGAAAGGGGTCACTTATTAACACTTGCATAAAGAACACTATGTTTTAGGAGTGCCACAACTAATTTGACATTATGTCAAGCAGTACGGGCGATGTTTCAGAGGACGGATTCTGGGTTTTGACAGAAGATGGCTGGCAGCCGACAGATAAACAAAATCAGGCTTTAGCAGATGGTGCAAAGCCACATGATTCAATAATTGAGATTCAATCGTCCCAAGACCAAATAATGCCAGTGGGATATCTCCAAGACCTGTACCCTGTACCTCTATCTAATCGCTTTAACAGCAATATCAAATCATATTTTCAAATCGGTATTGTGGCATTTGGATTAATTTTACTTCTATTTGGAATGCATATGGATTCTTGGACCACTTCTCCGGAATATGATTCAAGTGTAGACCCCGATTGGGTTGAAAATGCTGAAGTCGGAGTGGGATTAACCGAAATAACGGCGGATTGTAGTGAAGTCACAGGTATTGATTCTGATACAGGTGAGAAGAACAAGGATATGTGTAAATTTGCATTTGGTCTTTTCACGGGAGAAATCTCTTCGGCTGAATTACTTTCAGCAGACACAGTCGCTGAATTGGCAGATGATTTACCGGACGAGATGTCGGGGCCCATTTCCGAAATGTGTAATATTATGGTTGATATCGAATCTTCATCTGAAGAGATCTCAAGTTGTGAGGGCCGGTCTTCGGCAGGAAGCACAGCGATTGTTTTGTTCTGGTTATCCTTTACTATTGGTTTAATTTCTATCATTATCGGTTTAGTCGGCGTGTTTCAAACAATTCCTCATTCAGACTTAATTCAAAAAATATCCAATAGTGTTTCATCAAGCTTTGCCGTAATCGGGTTCCTTTATTGGTTATTTATGGCGCCGGTTTTTGATGGTGATTTCAGACCGCATTTCGGTGGCGCCTATTATGTCACATTACTTTCAGTTTTGTTGCTAATAACTTCGACCATATTGTTGTGGATAAATTATTCAAGTGACAAAGAACATGTAATTATATTTGACTAAGACACTATTACTACCTGCCTTTAGCGGTAATGATTGAGATGGACATAAGCGGAGAATTCTGGGGCCGGATTGACGCCTGGGCAGGTCCTCCTTTGGGGACTATACTGCTTTGCGTCGGCGTCTTTTTGATGATTAAGGGTGCGACAAAGATCAAGATTCTGTCCTTCCTTACCGGCTGTGCAATTGGCCAACTGTCCAGCACACTACTCTATGGGGGCCTGGGTGAATTCATTCCATTATCGGAGGGAGATTTTACCTTAGCGGCAACATTCTTTTGTGGAATTTTGATGTTCATGGCCGTCAGTCTACTCTCTCTTGCAGTAACTGCATACATTTCTCTTCACGTTATGCTGTGGATAATTTCTATGGTTGAGGCTAATGGATACGATGTTACAGCGGGCGCAATGGGTGGAATTTTAGTTGGCGTTTCTTGGCTCATTAACCGATATTTGCGCAAGAACCTGTACCTCTTTGGCTCAGCAGCCTTGGGTACGATGATTGCGATTTATGGCTATCTTGTGATGAATGGAGAGGTTCCTTCTCAGATTAGCATCAAAGACCCAACCATTCAATTGATTGGGTTTGCATTATTCCTCAATTCGGTAATGATTCAGCGTAAAATCCTCAAAGAGCACAACATGAGGAAAGAGGAGACAGAGATCATAAAGAAGGCAGAAAAGCAGGAGAGAATCGATAATGATAAGCATGGTAGAGGGAGATACCTTGAGCCTGATATTCTAACTCAAGCTGCGATTGAAGAGCGGCAGGAGTCGTATGGGCAAAACTACAATCTCAACCAACAAAATTCCTACCGTTAATCAAAACTATTCTGCCGGCCAGACATGGCCTGCAGTAGACTCAGCACCATACATATTGACAAAATATTCGCCTTCGAAGTGTTCGCTCACATATCCCGATTATCTGCATTTTATTCAACACTTTGCACCGTTAGCAAACATTTAATGCGTACCAGTTGCAGGGTTTTGTGGCGGTGATTACAAGTGGCGACATTATATTGTTCTGAATGTGAAGAAGGAAATCCATGCTCGAATCAACATCTGTATGTAATACAGTTAAGAGACGAAATTGCTGAGAATTATGAGACTAAATCCAAGAAAGGATACCTGTATGTTGGCTCGACTTCTACCTCGGTGGAAAAGAGGGGAAAACAAAATTTCACGTTAGAAGATGGAACTTATGTCGAGCCTTCAGTAGTTTACGAGGACCGTCAATTACCCGCGGAGGAGCAACAATGGTCTGAAGATAGAGATTGGAAATATGTCACAAAATCCATCCAGAAGATTCGTTCCTTCTTCCAAGAATACCGGCCCGATTTAATCCTATATGAAAATCCAATATCGTACGATAAGAATGACTCTGGTAAACTAGAGAGGTTGGAAGGCAAACTAGCTGACAAACTCAGAAACAGAGGCTGGAGAGTAATTAACAATGTCTCCTGGAAATAAATATTTAATTAAAAATTAGTATGTTCAATTCTCTTTTTCTTTCTGAGGACCTTCAGAATCTTCCATTTCTTTTTCATAATCAATACCGTCGTCCCAATTTATATCGAATTTATCAGATGGCAAATCAACAATAATTTCCTTAATGTCCACTTTCTTTACATCTTTTATCTTATCATCAATCGGTTCTTCTTCTAGTTTGACAAATAATTCATGTCCTTCCTCTTTGATCTTTTCTTCATGCTCTTTGATGTATTTTTGATCTCGGAATTCCGGTATATATTCTAACGGTTCCAGTATATGGACCTCTTCACAGGGTAATTTCCAACGATGTCGGGCCCATCTGGCCATTCTCTCTTGTCTGTGTTCAATAGTATCTAAGTTCCAATCAGTATATCTATTCCCAAGAACTCCAATCTTCTTCCAATCATTAACGCCAGGCTTTGATCTGTACATCACTCGTTTAGATTTAAGATAGCCCTTATCAATCGAAGCTTCCCTTATGTAAGGAAGGTCATCGTACAGAGTGTTGTACTTTTGATGACTTAATACCAAGTTGCCTAGTAAATTCAATTTTTTAACATAATTATCACTTGTCAGAAACTTGTCTTTCCAATAGTATCTCATTTTGTGTCCGGCTTTTTCATGAGCTGGTGGATATTTCAATGCACTGATTTCTTTTATTGGATATTTTTCCCAGCCAGATTTAGGCATAATATGTTCCATTGTGAAGGCAGTTTTGTTGTACTTTTTTTGACCCCATTTTGTGCAATCAATGGCAAGACGAATATCTGAATTCTTGGATGACGTTGGTGGACCACTCATCTCCCAATGATACAAAAAGTATCTTCCCCATCCTGACTTATATGCATCACTATCTGCGGCTATTTTCTTGTAAAAATCTTCATTACTTATCTCTTCAATTGCCCACTTGCACAGTTTATTGCATAATGTATTGAAATGCTTTTTTATTTCTTTTTTTGTTATTTTATCAGATTTTACATTATTATAAAAATCATTACAATAATCAGCAAAATCCGCACTTCCAGAATCTACCCTAGACCTATTAACCAAGAAAACCCTGAAAGTAATTTTTTCCAACAAATCTAATAATTTTACAAATTCGGTTGGTTCAACATAGTTGTAGGTCAAGAGTATCAGCGGCTTGAAAATTCCTTCCCGATCCATCCTATTTGTTATATTTACTAGATTAACAATTATTTTCCCGCGCTGGGTTTTATTCATCTTTCTTTTATCCATTTTATTTAAGTCACCAAAGACCATTGGCTTATGATCTGGATGTGGCTTATACACTTCATTCATTGCCTCAGAAATCCAATCTATTGCTAGGATAAAATCTTCTAATTCGCTTCTCTTATTTTTTCCACCTTTTTTCTTGTTCAATTCATCAAGTTTGTAATATTTCAAAAATGAATTGTAATCCCCTTTATCTATTGTTCTTCCATTAACTATTGTTAGGGCATAACCCAGTAGTTTATTTTCATTGTAAACTTCTCCATCTTCCATATTTTTTGTTGAATTCCACCAAGAAGTTACGATATCTTGACCGAATGGGTATTTTTTGGTTTTGAAAATTTCTTGATAATGAATAATTTTATTTTTGACTTTATCCAATTCAGACACTACTATTCCTCTAGCGTTTCTTGATTCGAAGACAACGTAAGGAGGTGTACTGGAATATGTCAATACAATTTCCGATTTATAGAATATGTTTTCCCATTTTTTCAAATCACCTTTGATTTTGCCACCAAGGTATTCTCTTATTTGCCTGTAAGCATCAATCATTAGATTCAATGGTCTCCGGCCATATATCCTCTTATTATCGGCCTTTTTATCATCATCAGATAATTTGACAAGTTTAGGCTTTTTCTTGTATGCAGCTTTATCAGGATCCTGCATAATATCGATCAAAAGTTTGGTTAAATCGTCTTCTTGCAATTCTATTCTGGAACCAACTGTCTTTCCTTTCATATCTGAAAATTCGAATTTAGTTCGCAAATCTTTACGCAAGGATTTTTCATATGAAACGTCTCCAAGCAATTTTCTAATTTCACTTATAGCGGCGAATGTTAGAAAGAAGGTAATCAGTCTTTGCTGACCATCATTTACTTCAATTAATTCAGCCCTTGAGCCCTTCCCTCCGCTTCCAACATTAATTTTCTTTTTTGTATCACCAGCACTTCTCAAGTCTAACGAGCCAAAGTTATGAGTCCACTTCGATTTCACAGCAGTTTCAATATCCTCGAGGAATTTCTTCACAGGGAAATTAGGTGGTATATTCTCCCATGAATATGCACGCTGATGTTTAGGTATCTGGAAACACCACAAATTTTGTCGAGATAATAAGCAACCAATGTTAGTACCCACTGTTTGGTGAGTTACTGATTTTTGTACTGGAGCCGTTGGTACAGGCATAGACCTGCTATGCATAAATTTGTTACTAACCTTTCTGTAAATTAGTTGATATCACGAATAGTACAAATTTACAGCATCGTTGAAAGTTTCTAGTAACTTGGTCTCATCGATAGTTGTTATTTTCCCCGATTGCATCAGCGGATTTCCTTCAACCCACAAATCAAGACATTGTCCACCATTGTAGATTAGATTCGAGATGTGTCTTTCGTTATCTTTCCCGTATGGACTCATGCGAATATCATTCAGATTCCAAACAGCCCAGTCTTGACTTCCTGTAGTAGCCATTGCAAACGCTTCCTTGGCTAGGAGAGCTGAAGCATCCCAGTGGTCGTGGCGTTGTACCAGGCAAGCCATACGGGCCTCATGAGCCATGTCTAAGCCTGAGCCGCTTGAAGCAGGCCCATCTGTGCCTAAGCGCACCTCTACACCCGCTTCCTTGTATGCAGGCAAGGAGGCTGTTCCTCCACAAGCTAGTTTCATGTTTGATGAAGGGCAATGAACTAGCGTTGCATTCTCAGCGGCCATAGTTCTCATCTCGGACTTTTTGACCCAAGAACCATGAGCACAGATTGTGCGTTCAGGAATGAAATAATCTAGGCTATCGAGATATTCAACCGGGTACATTCCAGACTTGTTAAAGCAATCTGCAACTTCTTTTCGAGTCTCAGAAATGTGAATTGAAAGGTATGCGTCATGCTTTTCAGCCAACTCTTTACCGCCAAGCAAAGTATCTTCATCACAGGTATAAACCGCATGAGTTGCAACACCATAGTTGACTTTATTTCCTGGTTTGTTTGTGGCTAGTAGTGAATCTAATTCTCTGCGAACTGAACCATCATCGGCACCTTCTCTTGGTGGCCATTGGGTTTGAGGCCCACAGACCACT
>Ga0209709_10004539_pt1 | contig 11144 bp, 10 predicted proteins | sample ArcticOcean_MG_C_2_FD_187435 | JGI IMG/M metagenome (GOLD analysis project Ga0209709, IMG submission 187435) | Marine microbial communities from western Arctic Ocean - ArcticOcean_MG_CB4_136 (SPAdes) (version 2) | ecosystem: Environmental > Aquatic > Marine > Oceanic | place: Arctic Ocean... | reverse complement strand
TAAAATTTTTAGCAAATTTATACAGATAAATCTGTACATAACACTATTTATCTATAATTTTACGGCAAACTCAAAAAAAGATATGAAAATCACCCTTTTAGGAACAGGAACATCACAGGGAGTACCTCTTATTGCATGCGAATGTGAGGTTTGCCTTTCTTCTAATCCAAAAGATAATAGGTTGCGTTCGTCTGTTATGATTGAGGTTGACGGTATTAATCTTGTAATTGATACTGGTCCTGATTTTAGGCAACAAATGCTAAGGGAAAAAGTAACAAAAGTAGATGCTGTTTTGTTTACTCATCATCATAAGGATCATGTGGCAGGAATGGATGATGTAAGGGCTTTTAATTATAGGTGGAAAGTAGATATGCCACTGTATTGTAATCAGATAACTAGTGACGCTTTAAAATTGGAATTCCCTTATATTTTTTCAGGATCTAATTATCCTGGCATCCCAAAAGTAGCGGTAAATATTATTGAAAATAAGCCTTTTAATATTGGGAAAACTACTATTGAACCTATTGAAGTATTGCACTATAAGTTATCAGTTTTTGGTTTTAGAGTAAAGAATTTTATTTACCTCACTGATGTAAGTGAAATTTCAGAAAAGGAAAAAGAAAAAATGAAAGGGGCCGATTTGATTATTTTAGATGCACTCAGGAAAAAGTCACATATTTCTCATTTTAATTTGGAGCAAGCTTTGGATTTATTAGAAGAATTAAAACCAAAACAAGCTTTATTGACCCATATTTCTCATTACATGGGATTGAGTGATAAAGTAAATAAAGAGCTTCCTGATCATATTAATTTGGCTTATGATGGGCAAGTTATAACATTGAACACATAAGACCCCTTAAGTTATATTTGCCTGAGAAAAAAATAAAATGTATTTTTGCAAACACAAAATTATATATTATGAGAAGCAGAATTCTATTTATTGTTTTAGCCCTTAGCACTAGTTTTTTATACGCTACAAAACATGAACATATTGACGGAAATGAAATTCGTTATTTTAATGCTAACCCATTAGATATAACGGTCCAACAACAATTAAGAGAAGGGAGTGTTTGGCAATCCTTTTTAAATAATAATCCAAATTGGTTTGTTATGTTTGATGAGCATAATAAGTTACCACACAGGGCTTTTGGCGAACCTATTCCCTTAAATGGAAACTCTAATGCTGAAGTGTTGAATTTTTTATTAGCTACACCTTTTTCTCTACCGAATGATTTAAGGTTTAGTAGTAGAAGTAAAAATGAGAAGTATATCAATCTTGATTTTAATCAATATTATAATAATCTTGAAGTAATTAACAGCAGGGTTTACACAAAATTAAGTTTGGATAATAAGTTAGTTGCTTTTGGGCTTGATGTGTTTAATGATATTAATATGAGTACTATTCCAGCTATTACTGAAAACACAGCAATAACTGCAGCACAGCAACAGATTAATCAGCCAATAACGGATGTTTCTGTACAAGAAAAATTAATGATTTTACCAATTCCTAGTAATGGAAAATATGAATATCATTTAGTGTATGTTGTTAAATTTAAAACTAGAATAGAGGAAGGTCCTGCGCATTACATCTGTTATGTTGATGCTAATGACGCAAGCTTATTGATGCGTAAAAATGAAGTAATGTATGAAGCACTTCCAGTAGTATCTTCAGTTTTGGGTGATTTATATACGACTCACCCTTACAACCCTTCTTCAGTTGAAAAATTAAAATACTTAAAGGCTATTAACCCTGCAACTAATAGCTATTATTATACTGATGTATTTGGAGATGTAAATATCCCATTAGCGCTAGGGACTCAAATTAGGTATAAATTAGAAGGTCTATATGCTAATGTAGAGACTAATGGAAACACTCCTGAAATTTATGATAACCTTTCAGCAAGTAATACTATCTTATTTGATAATTCTAACTCTACTATTCAAGAGAGAACTGCTTACTGGGCTGTTAATGAAGTGCATGATCATTTAAAAAATGTATTTCCTTCATTTACAGGCTTGGACTCTCCTATGGAAACAAATATTGATGAGGCTGGAAGCTGTAATGCTTTTTTTAATGGTAGTTCTATTAATTTTTATGCAGAAGGAAATGGCTGTAATGCAACTGCAAAAATTCCAGATGTTGTTTATCATGAATATGGTCATGCAATTAATAGTGCTAGATATAATTCAGGATCTGGAATGTGGAATGGCGCATTGAATGAAGGATTTGCTGATGTTTGGGCATTCACAATAACTAACTCTCCATTTATTGGTCAAGGTTGGGATTTAGTTGATCCAAGTATTAATATTAGAGATTATCAAGATAGAAAAGTTTATCCGCAAGATTTAGTTGGAGAGGTTCATGCTGATGGTGAGATAATTGCTGGATGTTTTTGGGATACTTATCTTAATTTAAATAATATGAATCAGACGTTAGATTTATTTAAATATACATTTGATAGTGGGGTTGATGGTGCTGATGGTACAGAAGGTGTTATTTTTACTGATATCTTACTTGAAGTGCTTTATGCAGATGATAATGATGCCGATTTAACAAATGGAACTCCAAATGATATTGCAATTGTAAGTGCTTTTGCTCTTCATGGGATTACATTAATTTCTAATGCTATAATTACCCATAATCCAGTTACAGTCGCTAATGGTAATTCAGTTGTGCCTATCAATGCAAATATTCAGTTAACTTATGCTTGGGCTTTAGGTTCTGCTGATTGTCATTATAGGCTAAATACAGGTGTAAATTGGTTGCCTTTACCAATGACACAATCAGGAAGTAATTATACAACTCAAATACCCCCTCAGGCAAATGGTAATATTATTGCTTATTATATTTCCTTGGAAGATAATTATGGGAATGAGGCAGGAATTACACCTGTTGCGGCAAACTTAACTCCATTGCATAATGCTAATTTACCCTATTTTATTTTAGTGGGTTATGAACTTATGGAGGAAGAAGATTTTGATTTTAGTATGGGATTTTGGCAAACAGGAGATGTAAATGATAACGCAACAACTGGAATGTGGGAAATAGGAGCGCCTATAGGTTCATTTGATGATTATAATGACCCAACAACAATTTGTCAGACGGACCAACAACACACACCAGGAGGGTCGGATTGTGCCTTTACAGGAAATGCTAGTTCAGTTACTGATGGCTTAGGAACTAATGATGTTGACGGTGGGTATACAACTTTATTTTCCCCTTACTATGATTTAACTTCATATCTTAATCCGGCTTTCTCTTATTATAGATGGTATACGAATAGCCCTTCTAGTGGTGCAAATCCGGGTGCTGATTGGTGGCAAGTACTTATTTCTGATGATGGCGTAAATTGGCATTATGTGGAAAACAATATGAGTTCTGATATTAGCTGGAGGAAATCTGCTTTAAGAGTTACTGATTATGTGAACTTAACAAATAATGTTCAGTTAAAATTTATAGCATCTGATAGTTTGCATTTGGGTCAATACCTTGATGGTGGAAGTTTAATTGAGGCTGCAGTTGATGATTTAATGCTTTATGAATCTCAATCAAATAGTACTTCAATTAGCAATGGGTTATTAATAAAACCTAAACTTATAAAAATTACTGATGTTTTGGGTAGGAGAGTAAATCAGAAAAGTAATGAGTCTCTCTTTTATCATTTTGATGATGGTACAGTTGAAAGGAAAATAGTTATAGATTAATAATATCATGGATGCTAATGGTAAATGAGAATTATTCTTAATCAATTTTCAATTTATATTTGATAATATATTTAAAACAATAACTTCCCTGTTTTTTTTTGAGTAGTGTATTGAAATACTATTCTTTACTTTTGTAATTGTAATTGTAATTTATTATTTTCCATTTTGCTTTATCATTTTGTTTTAAAAGTAAATATTCCTCATGATTAATAGTATTTTTATAATTACTACTATATTCTATTGAAACATAGAATCCATCTTCTAAGCCTTCAATACTACTTTGGAAAGAAGTAGTAATCATAGTTCTTTCTTTTATCTCTCCAAACTCATTCATTAATTCAGTGATAAGTCTCACCCATTCTTCTTTTGCAGATTGCTGTTTAACTTCCTTTGTAAGTAAATTATATGCATTGTCATATTCCTTATTGTTAATATCACTTAACCAGTTTTCAGCTACCTCATTTGCATCTTTAATATATTGGTCAGTATATTTTTGAGCAGTTGCGGAATACATACTGATTACTGATATAAGGATTAAAATTAGTTTTTTCATACTTGAGTTTTTATAAGTGTAAACATACTAATTTGTAGTGTAATTGAAAGAAAGTTATAGAATTAAAAGTGTGTGTTTTCCAAGTTAGTTAATCTATAAATCGCAAATTTTGGTTGATTTATATTTAGTTAAAATCAGAAATTGTCCGAAAAATCATAGAAAATTGCTTTGTTTGAAACCTAAGTTATTAACCATTTAACCTAGTAAAAAATTAGCTCTTATCTAGTGAGTGATATTGATAGTTATTATTATTAGAATACCATTTAATCGATTGATTTACATGTATTTAAAAATAATTAGTGTTTTATTAAAAACAAGTTAAGTATGATGTTTAACTTACTTCAATAAAAAATTAGCTTTTATACTTATTAACAATTAATTTCTTCCTTACCTAGTAAAATTTCATTTGTATTGATTTTTTTTATATATTAGTCCTGTAAAAATATTACTAACCAAAATAAATAAATCATGGCTTTTACGCACACAAATTCAAAAGGTACTACTTACTACTTACACAAAATGGATGTTGAATTAAAATCAACTAAAAAAATCCAAACTATTTACTTTTTTGCTAAAGAAGAGTTAACTGTTTCTAAAAACGGAAAACCAGTTCAAGCATTAAATGACTTGCCAGCAGGAAAACAAGTTAAAGAAAATACAAGAACAGGATTGCCATTTGTATCTAAGAAGTAATTTTAAAAAATTCTTAAAAAAAAGCCCTAACAATTGTTAGGGCTTTTTTTATACTTATTTTTTTGGAATTTAATCTCTTAGCATTGATACATAATAAAGTAGATAAGTTGCAGCAGCTAAAGCAGCAACTACATAAGTACTAGCGGCCCATTTCAATGCATCATCAGCATAAGTAAGTTCTTGTTCACTAGTTATTCCTGATGATCTTAACCATACCAAAGCTCTTCTGCTTGCATCAAATTCGACTGGTAAAGTAATTAAGGTAAAAGCAGTAACTACTGCTTGTAAGATTATGAATAGCATAATTAATTGCTGAAAAGAGAAAATTCCTAAAAAACTTACTCCAAGTATTCCAAATAAGAAGATGGTGCTCATTGCTTTATTACTCATATTTACCATAGGTACCATTTGCGAACGCATTTGTAGCCACTGATAAGCTGTAGCATGTTGCACTGCATGTCCACATTCGTGTGCTGCAATTGCAGCTGCCGATACATGCCTTCCTTGATACACATCAGGGCTTAGGTTTACAGTTTTGTCCATTGGGTTATAATGGTCAGTTAATTTACCTGGAACTGAAATTACTTTTACATCATATATATGGTTGTCTTTTAGCATGCGCTCTGCTATTTCCTTTCCGCTCATTCCTGATAAAGTAGGAATTTTACTGTATTTTTTAATTTTACTTTTAAGTCTTGAGCTTACTATGCCTCCAACTATCATAAAGGCAATCATTATTATCCAAATCATATTGTATTTTTTTTAGTGTTTTGCAAAATTAGGAAAAATTCTTTCTAAGTATACAACAATATTATAGTAGTTTTGTTGTACTAAAACTACAGCAAATGAAACGACCTTTAATATTAGTAACCAATGATGATGGAATATCAGCTCCAGGAATTCGTAATTTAATTCGAATTATGAATGATTTTGGTGATGTTGTAGTAGTTGCTCCTGATGGACCTCAGTCAGGGATGGGACATGCTATTACTATTGAAGCAATTTTAAGGTGTAATAAAGTGGTGATTGATAATGGACCTCAAACTGAATATGCCTGTAGTGGAACGCCTGTTGATTGTGTTAAGTTAGCTGTGAATCAACTTTTATATAGAAAGCCTGACTTATGCATTTCAGGAATTAATCATGGTTCTAATTCATCTATTAATGTAATTTATTCGGGTACTATGTCGGCTGCTGTTGAGGGAGCTTTGGAGGGAATACCAGCTATTGGTTTTTCACTTTTAGATTATGCGAATAATGCTAATTTTACGGAAGCAGAGAAATACATAAGAAAAATAACACAAACCGTATTGGATAAAGGAATAGATAAAGGGGTTTGTTTGAATGTAAATATTCCAAAGATAAAAGAAAATGAAGCAATTAAAGGGCTTAAAATATGTCGTCAAGCAAATGCTAATTGGGAAGAAGAATTTGAGAAAAGGGTAGACCCTAAAGGGAAAACATATTATTGGCTTACGGGTAAATTTGTGAATTATGACAAAGGAACAGATACTGATGAATGGGCTTTGGCCAATCATTATGTTTCGGTAGTTCCTGTACAGTTTGACATGACGGATTTCCCTTCTATTCCTACTTTAAATAAACTGTTTTCTGATGAATAAAGAGGTTGCTAAAGGATTTTCTATTGGTGTTTTGGCGCCAATTATTGCATTTCTTGTTTATGTAGGCTTTTATCTGGAAGTAGAGTTAGATACTGCTTTATATATCATTAATAGAAATGGACACATGACTCATCATATTAGTTTGAGTGTGTTTTTAACAAATACAGTTTTATTTTTTATGCAAATAAAAATGTATAAAGATGAAATTGCTAGAGGAATACTTGGTGCTACTATAGCTTATGCAGTTGTAGTGCTTATCTTACTTTTATTTTAAATGAAATTTTACATTATTACAGGAGAACCCTCTGGAGATTTACATGCAGCTAATTTGGTGCAGGAACTCAGAAAATGTAATAATGAAATTCAGCTTAGAGCTTGGGGAGGAGAGCGCTTAATTGCAGAGGCAGTGGAATTGGCCAAACACATAAAAGACACTGCTTTTATGGGTCTTTGGGATGTTCTGAAAAACTTAGGGGATATAAAGAAAAACTTAAACTATTGCCAGAAAGATATATTAGATTATAAGCCTGATGCGCTTATTTTAGTCGATTATCCAGGTTTTAATTTGAAGATTGCTAAGTTCGCCAAAGAGCAGGGAATTAAAGTGTTTTACTATATCTCACCAAAGGTATGGGCATGGAATAAGAGTAGAGTTTCTAAAATAAAAAAGTATGTTGATGAGCTTTTGGTTGTTTTCCCTTTTGAAGTAGATTTTTATCAGAAATATGGAATGAAAGTAACATATGTTGGTAATCCTTTATTGGATGAAATAGCCAAAGGAAATTTTAAGTTTACTCATCAAGTTGAAAAACCAATTATTGCTTTATTGCCAGGAAGTAGAAAACAGGAAATAGAAAGCATATTGCCTAAAATGTTAACGGTGGTTAATGCTTATCCGAATCATCAGTTTGTTATTGCTGCAACTAATACTTTTAGTAAGGAATATTATCAATATTTTATACAAGAAAAGAATGTAAATTTAGTGTTTAATGAAACCTATGGTTTGCTTTCTAATGCCACTGCTGCTTTGGTTACTTCAGGTACTGCAACTTTAGAAACCGCATTGTTTAAAGTCCCTCAGGTAGTGTGTTATAAAACCAATTGGTTAACTTATTTTTTGGCAAAAAATCTTATTAAAATTAAGTATTTATCTCTAGTAAATATACTTATGGATAGATTGGTTGTAAAGGAGCTTATTCAAAGTGAGTTGAATGAAAATAGGCTGAAAGAGGCACTAGACATCCTTTTGAATAATAATGAGGAAATCTTAAAGGATTATGATAAGCTTAGTAATTTGCTAAATAAAAAAGGAGCATCAAAGAATGCAGCTGAGTTTATTACTTCTTCTTTTTAGAAAGAAATCTTATTGCTACTGCTGCACATTCATTTGCTCCTAAATTAAAAGAATACAAATCAACTTCAGTTTCAAATTCGCCAAGTATACCTAAATCATGAATTCCGTAAACTAGGTAATTTATGTCTGCATTATTAAAGTCCGACCATTGTATAGGAGTTGTAACATAGGTTGCTTGATAGCAATTTGGTACGCCACCATAAATAAATGTTGGTAATTCACTATCTACAAATTCATAAATTCCTGGGTTTCCTTCAATATAAAAGTCCAATCGGTCAAATTCTGCTGCATTTAATTCATTTGCAGTTATCGCATCATAAAAGAATACTACATCAGCTTCAAAAGTGCAATTCCCATTATCATAATCAGCATAGGCATTGTAGTTAATTGCAGCAGGTTCAGTGCAGCCAGAAGTACTTCTTTCGCAAGATGTTATAAGTAGCGTAATGCTTAAAAGCAGAATAATATTTTTCATATCTTTTTATTTAAGACAAATGTATTAAATTTATCCAAATGAATTATTGGAATAAAATACCGCTTTTTAGAATATTACTTCCTTTTTTAATTGGGATTATTCTTGCATTAAGCTTTCAGTTTAGCATTACTTACCTTTATATTATTACTGCTTTTTTAAGTGTGGGTATTTTACTGATTACTAGATTCAAAAACTACTTTACTAAATTTAGTAGGCGGTGGATTTTTGGGCTAGTTATTCACCTTTTTCTTTTAGTTTTTGGTATATTAATAACTCAACTTAATGAACCTTCAAGAAAGCCATTATACTTTGGGAAGTATAATGCAGAAGCATCAATTGTTAAGTTAAGTGAGGATGTTGTTTCTAAAGCAAATTCGTTTAAGTGTGAAGTAGAAGTAGTTGCCATTAAATCAGAAAATGAATGGATAAATGCTAAGGGGAATGCAATAGTATATTTAGCAAAGGACAGTATCTCGCAAGCGCTAACTTATGGAGATGAAATACTAATTACTGGTAGCTGGAAGATAATTGATGAAGCTAGTAATCCTGCTCAGTTTAATTATAAAAGCTATTTGTATAATAGTGGTATAACTGCTCAGCAATACCTTAGCAGTAATAGTTGGTACTTAGTTTCACATTCACAAAAAACGAGTTTAAGGAAATTAGCTTTCACCTATCAAAAGAAACTGTTATCAATTTTAGAAAACAATTTCCAAAAAGAAGAATTAGCCGTTATATCGGCTTTATTACTTGGATATAAGGATTTGTTGGATAGAGAAACAATTATGACTTATTCTAGCTCAGGAGCTATGCATGTGCTGGCTGTTTCAGGCTTACATGTAGGGATTATCTACTTAGTCCTGAATTCTTTATTTTTCTTTTTTGCTCGAATTAAGCATGGAAGTTATTTGAAAGCAATTTTACTTATTTTATCACTTTGGGCTTATGCTTTGCTTACGGGTTTATCGCCTTCAGTACTTAGGGCTGCTACTATGTTTTCTTTTATTATAATTGGTTCAGCACTTAAGCGAGAAACTAATATTTATAACACTTTGGCGGCTTCAGCTTTTGTTCTGTTATTATATAATCCTTTTATTATATTTAAGGTTGGATTTCAGCTTTCCTATTTAGCTGTATTGGGGATTGTTTACTTGCAACCCAAATTATATAAAATGCTTTATACAAGGTATTGGCTCTTGGATAAAATGTGGGCAATTACCACCGTATCTATTGCAGCACAAATAGCCACTTTTCCATTAGGGATGTATTATTTTCATCAGTTTCCTAATTATTTTTTATTGTCTAATTTGTTTATTATTCCTTTGGCAACATTCATTATTGGTGGCGGGATATTCTTGTTTGTTGTCAGTGCAATTCCTGTTTTATCTACTTTAGTTGCTTGGCTAATAAATCGCTTACTTTTATTTTTAAATTTTTCTGTTGATTGGGTAGAGGGATTGCCTTATTCCTTAACCTTAGGAATTAGTATTTCAGTAATTGAAACGTTACTTATTTATAGTATTATTTTGTTGTTTATTGTTGGGATTATGAATAGGGTAAAGGGTGCAGTACAAATGGCTCTTTGTTTTGCGATTGCATTCATGGGGGTACAGCTAAAAGAACAATATGATACAAAACAGCAAGCCTATTTTATAGTGTATGATGTGCCTAAACAAAGGGCTATTGATTTTGTGGAGGGCAATAATAATTATTTTATTGCTACTGATGATTTGCAAAATAATCAAAACAAAATGAGATTTCATATTATGCATTACAGATGGGAGAAGAGAGTGAAGAGATCAACCCTAGTTCCTAATTTATTTCAAGAAAAAAACTATTTTAGAAATGGTAATTTTATTCAGTTTCTTGATCAAAAAATTCTCTTATGGGATAAGGATTTTGTAAAACCAGATAATAGCTCAACAATGAAGTTTGATTATATAATTGTATCTAAAAAAGCAAGATTGAATCTATCACACATTAAATGTAAACAAGTAATAATAGACTCTTCAGTGCCAAAATATAATTGGGAGCAAATAAAAAAGGAATGCCTCAAATGGGACATTCCTTTTTATAATGTAAACACCCAAGGTGCTTTTCTGCTTGAGTTTACTGTCTCGTAGCATTTAATGTCATATCCCAACTTTCTGTGATAGTTGCTTCTTGACCCATATAGTCCTCTGTATATGTTTCAGTATCACTAAACATTATTGTAAGACTTGTACTTGTAATTGTACATGGATTTGTTTCTGTTTCGCCATCTTCAGTAACTGTTAATGTACTACCTGAATAGGTATAAGAGTTTGTATCTCCATCATTATACATGTTTCCATCATTGGTAAATTCAACATCTCCTTCCATTCCAACATCAGCAGGTGATGCTGTAAAAGTTGTATCAAATGATAATGATTCAACAATTTGGCCCATTACTGTAGCTGACATAGATTGTGTTACTGAAATAGACGTTGGTGTCCATACTCCAACGATTGATGGTGCTATTGGATTGGTAACTGGCGTAGTAACTTCATCTTCTTTTTTACAAGCAGCAAAGATGATAGAAACTGCTAAAAATGTGTAAAGTAATTTTTTCATTTTTTTTATTTTGATTAATAATGCTGCAAAGATAACTTTATTAAATTAAAGTGTTATGCTTAGCATAGTACTTTAGGTTTTACTTGAGAAGGTATGTGTATGAAAAAATACTACAGCAAGCCAAATTGACTCAAATGATGAATATAATGC